>MDSV01219554.1_pt1 | contig 21590 bp, 20 predicted proteins | sample 810851 | NCBI WGS metagenome assembly MDSV01 (sample SAMN05326640, study PRJNA326480) | marine metagenome | isolation source: seawater | place: Atlantic Ocean: North East | collected 2012 | reverse complement strand
ACCTCGATGTCGGCTCATCTCATCCTGGGGCTGGAGCAGGTCCCAAGGGTATGGCTGTTCGCCATTTAAAGAGGTACGTGAGCTGGGTTTAGAACGTCGCGAGACAGTTCGGTCCCTATCTGCCGTGGGTGTAGGAATTTTGAAAGGATCTGACTCTAGTACGAGAGGACCGAGTTGGACGTACCTCTGGTGTACCTGTTGTAGCGCCGGCTGCACCGCAGGGTAGCTAAGTACGGAATGGATAACCGCTGAAAGCATCTAAGCGGGAAACCAGCCTTGAAATAAGAATTCCCTATGAGAGCCGTGGAAGACCACCACGTTGATAGGCCAGGTGTGGAAGTGTGGTAACATATGAAGCTAACTGGTACTAATTGCTCCACTGGCTTATATTTATTTTTCGATGAGTCGTATGCAGAATTAAATTTGTACATACACAAAGCGTATATAAGTTCTTTTACAGAATTTGATTATTCCGTTGTTCACAATTGAACGTGTTAGATAAACTCCTTTATCTAGCCCGGTGGCCATAGCGACAATGACCCACCTGATCCCATCCCGAACTCAGAAGTGAAACTTGTTAGCGCCGATTGTACTGCATCTTAAGGTGTGGGAGAGTAGGTCACTGCCGGGCTTGGTAAGGGAGTTTTCTTATTTACTACAACCATTGAGTATGTTAGTTTGCGCGCGTTTTTGAAAGGGTGGGCTGTTAATTGATGTGATGTAATTAAAAAGACTGCTTATGAGACCTTCATTTCTCAAACTTTTTTATATTTTATTTTCTTTAAGTCTTATTTCCTGTAGCCATACAGGTAAAGCTCCTGTTCACTATATGAAACTTATGGATAAAAGTTGGCAGCTTGATGAAGACAATATTAATGACATATATTATAAGGTAACTAGGCGTAAATCCGTTGGTATGGTTTTGCCTTATGTTATAAAGATATACCCCATAACTAAACCAATGATAATAGCTCAGGCTCGTTCTGATGCGTATAAAAATAATTGGTCAGAACAAGAATATAAAGATCATATACAAAGAAAAATAGACAGGTCGTTTGCAGATAAAAAACAGGATTTTATTTTAACGGTCGGTTCAAATAGAAGTAACGCCAGTGATCCTAGGCTTATTCATGGTTACTTAGTGGACTCATATAACCAGAAGTATCCACTTATTATAAAAAGAAACAATGCTCACTCTAATAGTTCTACAACGAGCCATGGTTTCAGTAGGTTACATCCAAGTGCCAATATTATTACACACCATTCGGTTTCGTCTAATTTTTATACTGCTACGATTGCTTTTTATATTGATGGTATCATTGATTTAAGTAAACCTTTTAAGGTTGTACTTGATTTGCGTTATTATGATACTCCCAAAGAAGTTGTCTTTGAGTGGGAAGGTACCTACGAATCATAGTGCCATTTTTTGAAATAAACGAGATATATAAAAAAAGAGAGTTACAATGACTAGATACATTTGCGTAATACTAAGCTTGTTAATTATTACAGTTCCTTTTATCGCTAGAAGCAATGCTCTTGAGCATAAAGCAGAAGAGAAGAAAAAAGAATTAATACTAGAATTGATGAATATGAGTATCAAGAAGCTAGATTTTCTTCGCGGCTTAGATCAAATGGTGGCAGTCACAATGAATGATTTAAGAAAAAAAATGCCGGATGAAGATGTTGATAAGCTCATCGAGCCGATGCTTGATGAATTAAAGCGGGAGTTTTTGTTAGCATATGATTCGGGTGTATTTCATGTGATAATATATCCTATATATGATAAATATTATAACCAAGAAGATCTGGAAAGTGTTATCGAATTTTATCATACGCCGGCGGGGAAAAAAATATTGAAACATTCTTCTGACGTTGCTCTAGAGGTAACGATAAAAATAGCAAAATTTATGGAATATAGTCTCAAACCTATTATAGATAAGCATGTAGACAGGATAGTACAAGAGCATTTACAGAATAAGGGGATGTAGTTCTAAATTAAGAATGTGTTCCTTAAAATATTAGGTAAGTAAACTCATCTTTCGTGATCAGTAGGAAATGAGATTGCTGATGGTTATTTTAATTTATCCTCACAGAGAGTGGTTCAGTAAATGTTATCCCATAATTTTCGTAGTTTATTTTCCCGCCAGCTATTGATGGGGTATCAGCGTCGAACAATTAGTAATGCTATAACAAAAGCAGGTGGTTCGGACCATCTTCTTCCTATGGCAATCATAGGAAGTGATACAGGAGGCGATAAGCACCTTGTGGTGGGAGGCAATTTATTAGTAGAGACGGTTAAGCCAGGTTCAATTGACCAACGCGGAAACATAATTAAGTTTCCTAATAGTGCTTTTCCAGGTGTTTATGAAAAAAATTGGGACCCTCGTACAAAAACATTTGATCGTAGTTTGTATTTTAGTCGGTTGGCCAATACAATTGACGGTCTGCCAAGTAGAATTAATTATAGTTTATTAAATAGTTTTTTGGGGAAAGAGCATCCAGAAATCGATCACTTTTACTGCCACCCAACGAATAAATCAGCCCGTAGAATGCCAGCGGTAATGCCTTTTAGTGAGGTTGCACCATTTGCGGTTAGATTTTTGCACAGGCAAATAGCCAATACGTTTGGGCGTAATGTCAAAACAATTGGTGTTAGTTATTTGCGTATCGGGCCGGATGAAAGTTTAGTGGTATTCTACGATCCGTATCAGGTTGGCCATTTAGTTGAATCGAAACCTTTGCGGTCTATTGGTGGTTTGGCTTGTACTTTTGCAAATATGAAATATTCAATAGCATCAGTTCACCTTCCTTGGTCCTTAGAAAATGCACAGCAAAAGTTAGCATCTGTGCTAGAAGAGTATGATAGAAATAAAAGTCCTCTTTTATGCCTTGGTGATCATAATCGTAATCCCTCTGACCTTGGCGGTTTATTACATACATGGGGCGCGAAAGGACCTACAAGCCTAGCGTGTACTAGTGTTGGAAATGGAACATGGAACGGTATGTCAGGAAAACATACTGATGGAAGCAATAAAGATTATGATGGTATTTCGTGTTTGCCCAAAACGTTAGCACTTGGTGTGCAGATGCTTAAGGTTGGACATTATTCTTTACCTATAGAAGGTGCTTCCACAGCCAGACTAACATATACAGGAAATCCAGATATGGATTGGTTTCTTAAAAGAATGGCTGACGAATATGCAACAAAAGCTTCGGAGAGAGTGTTGACAGAACTTCATGAAGTGTGTGTTAACTATATCGCGCATATGAATGCTTGTGCAGCCCGATATACTTAAAAGATCGTTTTGTACGAGTTTAAGTCCCAGTGGCAGTGTTTTTAAAAGCAAGTGGTTAGCTTGACAATATATTGCAATTTTGTCATCATCAAGGGTAGACAAGGTTTTTTATGGGGTTTTAGATTAATAAGGTAGGCAATGAGCGAGAGTTTTGTCATCTTTATAAAAAAATTGTTGGTACTATTGGCGGGCGTTGGCGTGGCGTTGCCATTGGCCGAAATGTATATGTTTTTGTTTCCAAATACCTACCCAGTTCAGGTAAAGATATTTTTGGTTGTCATTTCTTGCGTACCATCATTTGTATGCGCGCTTATTGCAAGAAAGCTTTAGTTTTGTATGATTGTTGTGTAGAAGGTTAGATGTTGTCCACTAATTATTGGTGAGGAATTATTGTGAATGCAAAAACATCGATACCAGTTTTTCAGCAAGTTTTTCAAGATCAGTGGCAAATCTTACCTGCGGTCATAAAGAAGCGTTACGCTATTGCCCCATATAGCGATCAATCTATTACCGTTGAAGGTTTACTTGATGTCAGCTGTAAGTGGTTTATTTGGCCAGTAACCAAAATAATGGGTGTATTGCCCCCTTATAACCAAAAAAAAGTGCCTGTTACGGTTATATTTAGAAGCCAACCCGATAATGCAGCGTTCTGTTTTGATCGTACATTTTATTTTCACCATAAGCCGCCTTTTAAGTTTTTTTCATCACTGTTCCAAGAAAAGGGAACTCAGGTAGCAGAAGTAACACGTATAGGTCTTTGTAGCTTATTCAATATGGAGTTTGACGGAACTGCGGTAAAAATGGTGCATGCTGGTTATGCCTGGCAAGTAGGAGGTAAGCGTATCAAGCTTCCCCTTACATGGTTATTAGGACGTGTAAAAGGTTCTGAAAAAGCAGTGGATGAACATCATTTTGATATGCAAGTGAGTGTGACTCACTGGTTGCTTGGCGAGCTTTATCGGTATGAGGGAAGGTTTAAGTTGGTTGAGGACGAATGACGTTTAGCGTAATGATACTGGGTGGTTATGGCAATTTTGGTGGTTTTATCGCCAGGCAGCTTGCGAATGATAAGCAAATTAGACTCACTATTGCTGGTAGAGATCTAGATAAAGCGCAAAATTTTGTTGACCAGTTATATGCAGTTCACACTGCATATGCCGTTTGTGTGAATGTAAATGAAAATATCGACAAGGTACTTACGCAATATAAGCCCGATATAGTCATTAATTGCTGTGGTCCATTTCAAGGAAAGGATTATCATGTAGCGCAATGCTGTATTGAACATGCATGTCATTACATCGATATAGCGGATGGTCGTGATTTTGTTGCCAATTGTGATCAATTACATGACAAAGCGCTTGCGGCCAACGTGTTAGTATGCTGTGGTGCAAGTTCAGTTCCTGCATTAAGCAGTGCAGTCATTGATGCTTATAAAGATCAATTTAGGCGATTAGAAGAAGTAGAGTACGCAATTAGCACCGCCCAAAAGACGCCGCGTGGTTTAGCAACAACTAAAGCAATATTGAGTTATGCTGGTAAGCCATTTAAAACACTCATCAATGGCAAGTGGCAGGATGTCTATGGGTGGCAGGATATTCAAATTAGGCGATTTTGGGAACTAGGCGCTCGTTGGTTATGTAATTGTGACGTTCCAGATCTTGAGTTATTTGCTAAGCGGTATCCAACACTCAAAACAATTCGATTCCAAGCCGGTTTAGAGCTATTTATCTTGCATGGAGGGTTGTATGCATTGTCATGGTTAGTGCGTATTGGATTGCTGTCAACGCTAAAGCCTTTTTCTAAAAGTTTATTGGCAATGTCTAATATATTTAACATCATTGGGACAGATAAAAGTGGTTTTTACATGAAGCTTTCTGGGAGTAATCACCAAGGAAAGCCAAAGTCGTTGCAGTTTAATTTATGTGCAAAGGCTGGTAATGGCCATTATATTCCGTGTATGCCAGCAGTGATTTTGACAAAAAAGCTTGTACAAGGAGCATTGGAAAAAAAGGGTGCTACGGCGTGTATGGGGCTGATTACGCTACAAGAATATATGGCCAGCTTGGATGAGCTTGATGTAAGCTGGTGTGTAGAGCCGCTTTAACGTATTTGCCTAACTGCTTCGCTTAAAATAATAGCTGTGGATACTGCTACATTCATTGAACGGGATGTTCCTTGCATGGGTATGGTTACTCTGTTTTTACAATAATCATGGACCTCATCTGGTACTCCCGCAGATTCCCTGCCAGCCATAATAATATCATTATCGGTGAACGTAAAATGAGTGTAGGCTTGATTGGTTTTGGTTGTCGTTAGAATAAGTCGATGCTGACTGCTTTCAAGCCAATGAACAAAATGCTGCCAACTGGCATGCCGGGTAATGGTTGAAAAATCAATATAATCCATGCCCGAGCGTTTTAATTTTCGGTCATCAAAGGGGAAGCCACATGGCTCAATAATGTGTGTGTGACAACCAAAACACGCGGCAGTACGAAGCGTGGTGCCAAGATTTTGAGCGATGTCTGGCTGATAAAGGGCAATAGAAGGCATAACAAGCGACTGTATAACCATTGTTGAAACTCTTTTCAAGGGCAGCTAAATAAAAGGATAAGATTTTCCACTAGCCAAGCACGGCTTTTTTGTCTATAACACAAAAAAACTAGCCCGCTTGTTTGAGGCGGTTACCGTTATTGATTAAATAATGTTATTGATTAAATAATTAATTAATGTTGAGCAACATGCAAAATTCTTATTCGGACGATTCATCCTCTTCGCCTTGCCAGCAACCAACTGCAACTCGTCGTGATTTTGTAACTACTACAGCCAGTGCAATGGCCGTGGTTGGTGCAGCGTCGTTTGCGTGGCCGCTTCTTGATTCACTTAACCCTTCTGCGGATGTATTGGCTTTGGCTTCTACGGAAGTTGATTTGTCAGATGTAGAAGTTGGTCGTACTATACGTGTTAAGTGGCGCGGAAAGCCGGTATTTATTAAACGTCGTAGCCCTGAAGAAATACAGGTGGCTCGTGAAGAGAGTTTGGATGCACTTCCTGATAAAGAATCAGATGAAGATCGTGTTAAAAAAGGTCATGAAGAATGGTTGGTAGTGTTGGGTGTTTGTACCCATTTGGGATGTGTTCCACTTAGCGATTCAGGTGATTTTGGTGGTTGGTTCTGTCCATGCCACGGTTCGCATTACGACCTTTCAGGGCGTATCCGTCGGGGTCCTGCTCCAGAAAATTTGTTAGTTCCTCCGTATGAGTTTATTTCAGACACTAAAATTAAAATTGGATAAATATTATGTCAGATGCATCCTATACAGGTGTAAAAGGTTGGATTGAGCATCGGTTGCCAATCTTTAGTTTTTTGAAGCATTCGGCTGAGTATCGTGCTCCAAAGAATCTTAATTATGCATGGAATTTTGGTTCTATTGCCGGTATTGCCCTAATGATTCAGATTGTTACGGGTATTGTGCTTGCAATGCATTATACTCCACATGCAGATATGGCGTTTGATAGTGTTGAAAACATTATGCGGAACGTTAATTATGGGTGGCTAATTAGGTATACTCATGCTGTTGGTGCATCAATGTTCTTTATTGCAGTGTACTTGCACATTGCACGTGGATTATTTTATGGTTCATATCGTGCACCGCGTGAGCTTTTATGGTGGTTTGGTATTATTATCTTTATTGCCATGATGGCTACTGCGTTTATGGGTTATGTTTTGCCTTGGGGGCAGATGAGCTACTGGGGTGCTACAGTAATTACGAACTTATTCTCTGCAATTCCGGTAATTGGTGAAGACATAGTTATCTTTTTGTGGGGTGGTTATTCAGTTGATAACCCGACCCTAAATCGATTTTTCGCGCTGCATTATTTGTTGCCATTCATCATTTTAGCCCTCGTGGTTATTCATGTGGTGGCCTTACATGTGCATGGTTCAAATAATCCAACAGGTGTTGAGCCAAAATCAGAGAAAGATACTGTGCCATTCCATCCATATTACACGGTTAAAGATTTCTTTGGATTTGGTGTGTTCTTTATTATATTTGCATGGTTTATTTTCTTTGAGCCTAATTATCTTGGTCACCCGGATAACTATCTACCTGCAGATCCACTTGTAACACCGGCACATATTGTTCCTGAATGGTATTTCTTACCTTTTTATGCAATGCTTCGTGCTATTCCAGATAAATTGGGCGGTGTATTGGTGATGTTTGGTTCGTTATTTATTTTGTTTGCGCTTCCATGGCTGGACAGATCAAAGGTAAAAAGTGGTATTTATCGTCCGTTATTCAAATTATTCTTTGCATTGTTCATTGTTAATTTTGTTGCGCTTGGATACTTAGGTGGTAAGCCCGCAGAAGGAATTTATGTTCATTTGTCTAGGGCTGGAACATTTTATTATTACGCGTATTTCTTATTTATTTTACCATTGCTAGCAAAAATCGAAAAACCACGGCCAGAGCCCGAATCGATTGACGCAGCGGTAAATAAACGACATTAACAGTCATGTTTGGAACATATATTAATTTTCTAAGGTAAGGGTTGAATAATGATCCGATTGATAGCAACTTTTATAGCCATTGTAGGGTTTTCGATGTCGGCATATGCTGCTGGTGATGCGGAGCCAAATAAACAGCTGGTATGGCCATTTGATGGTGTTACGGGGTATGTTGACCAGCAGTCAGCCCAGCGTGGTTTTCAGGTTTATAACCAAGTTTGTGCAGGATGCCACTCACTAAAAAGGGTTTCATATCGTAATCTTGTTGAAATTGGTTTTAGTGAAGCGGAAGCAAAAGCAATAGCAGCTGAAGCAACGGTGATTGACGGCCCCAATGATGAAGGTGAAATGTTTGAGCGTGCTGGTCGGTTGTCCGATAGATTTGTTGCTCCTTTTGCAAATGAACAAGCTGCACGTGCTTCTAATAATGGTGCGTTGCCGCCGGATCTTTCGTTGATGATTAAAGCACGTCCTGATGGAGCAAATTATTTATATTCTTTGCTAACCGGGTATTCAGATGCACCTGCTGGTTTTAAAGTGGGCGAAGGATTGCATTATAATCCATATTTTCCTGGAAAGCAGATTGCAATGGCAGCGCCTCTTTCAGATGACCTCATAGAGTATCAAGATGGTACACAAGCAAGTGCGGATCAAATGGCGAAGGATGTTGCAATATTTTTGCAATGGGCCTCAGAGCCAGAAATGCAACATCGTAAAAATATGGGTATAAAAGTGTTAATATACCTCGCTATTTTTACTATATTTTTCTACATAGCTAAAAATATTACTTGGCGCGATGTCAAATAAACCAGATGGCTACCTATTGGCCATTGGGCTTATGAGTGGCACATCGGTTGATGGTGTTGATGTTGCTTCTCTTTATGTAAGTGCCGATGGTAAGCATGTTCTGCAAACAGATCATCAGCCATATATGCTGGATTATTCTGTATCAACAAGGTCGGATGTTATTGAGTTGATTGCGGGTAATGGTAATGAAAAATTGCTGGAAAATAAACTTACGCAGCATCATGCACAAGCGGTCGAACAATTTTTGCAGCGAAATAACATTCCACCTTCTGACGTTTATGTAATTGGCTTTCATGGCCAGACAGTGCTACATGACCCTAACAACAATATGACAAAACAACTGGGTGATGGTCAGTTGCTTTCAAAGCTGACGGGTATTGATGTGGTATATGATTTTAGGTCTGAGGACGTAGCGCAAGGTGGACAAGGTGCGCCACTACTTCCTATTTACCATCAGCTTATTATGGAAGACCAAGACCTCCCTATTATTGTAGTGAATATAGGTGGTGTAGCAAATATTACTTGGATTGGACCGAATGGCCAATTAATGGCCTGTGATACAGGTCCAGGAAATGCACTCATAGATGATATGATGGAGCGATGCACTGGTAGGCAGTTAGATATGCACGGGCAATTAGCAGCTAAAGGCATTGCTAATCAAGAGTTAGTAGATAAGGTTATTTTAGATGACTATTTAAGTAAATCTCCGCCAAAATCATTGGACCGGAACCATTTTCATTGGCTGCTTGATGATCCAGCTTTTAATGCTATGACGGATGCAGACATTATGGCAACATTAACCGAGGTAACTGCGCAAAGCATTATTTTATCGGGTAAGCTTTTTCCTGATTCTGCGACTAAATGGGTTATTACAGGCGGTGGACGTCACAATCAAACATTGATGATGATGCTTAAAAGGGCTGCTAAGGAGTGTCCTGTGGTAGCGATAGAATCACTTGGCTTTAATGGAGATGCAATCGAAGCGCAAGGTTTTGCACTTTTAGCAGTATTGTCGCAATTAGGATTACCATATAGCTTTCCTCACACTACGGGCGTATCAAAACCGTGTTCCGGAGGGATATTGGTTGACCATGCAGATATAATGCATCAAACATGAAGCAACATACGTATGAAGAAGAAATTAATTCAAGTATAGATATTTTTCTTAGTGATTACGGATTTAGGCTAGCAGATATACGCACATGCTATCAGCGATTTGATTGGCCATATAGAGCCCCAGAAGAAAGACTTGTTATCTTGGCAAAAAAAACAGAACAGCGTGAAAAAGATGCGTTTTCTAAACTTAAAGAAATATGCGAGCAATTAGGTCTTGGTGATGATGTTGACCAAGATAAGATTGAGATTAGTAGTAGAAACTTTCAACCATTTATAAATGCATTAAATGGCGAAACAGATAAGACTTTACCACGTTTAAACGAGGCTAATACGACTAAAGCAGCGCATCGCCCTGTGGTTGGCGACGCCTACGGTCGGGCTTGACTTTCTTAGGACGGCTAGCATCGCGGGTTAGACGGTCTTTTACATAGTTGTCCAGGTGTGTATTGAGCTCATCCATGCGGTTACGGAAAAAGTGGTCGGCTCCAAGTACAACTCTGTATTCAATTTCAGTGTTCTTTTGTTTTCCAAGCTTGTCGACAAGTTTTGCGACATCGGACTCTGAAACAATACTATCTTGGTCGCCTTGAACAACAAGTCCAGATGCAGGACATGGCGATAAGAAGTTAAAATCATATGAACCAGCTGGTGGAGATATTGATATAAATCCCTCAATTTCAGGACGACGCATCAGTAGCTGCATGCCAATCCATGATCCAAATGAAAATCCGCCCATCCAGTAAGTTAGGGCGTTAGGGTTCTGAATTTGCAGCCAATCCAGAGCGGCTGCAGCGTCACTTAATTCACCAATTCCTTGGTCATATTTACCCTCTGACCGACCAACGCCACGAAAGTTAAAGCGTAATACCGAAAATCCATTGCGCGCAAAAGCATGGTAAAGGTTATAAGCAACTTTGTTATTCATAGTACCACCGTGAGCAGGATGCGGATGCAGTACAATGGCTACAGGAGCGTTAGTTTGTTCTGCTTGGTGGTAACGGCCTTCGATGCGTCCTTCTGGACCATTAAAGATTACTTCTGCCATAAAATGACCTTTATTTTGATTTATCGGTGCGACTCATGTATAAGCACTAGGATTATAAGGAAAGCTATATTTATAGAAAATATGGCAAAAATGCAAGGTTTGATTAGTATATGATGGCGCAAATACTTGAAGAAATTGATTCATTCTTTGATCGTGATCCTGCAATGCGTTCGCGTATTGAAGTTATATTGTGCTATCCAGGATTTCATGCGTTGATGATGTACCGACTCGCCCACTTTTTTTGGGAAGGAAAATGGCGTTTGATGGCGCGTCTTACATCTCACATTGCACGGTTCTTTACGGGCATAGAAATTCATCCTGGTGCGACAATTGGGAAGCGTTTATTCATTGATCACGGCATGGGAGTAGTTATTGGCGAGACGGCCACTATTGGCGATGATGTGACAATTTATCATGGCGTCACATTGGGCGGGACAACTTTTGAAGGTGGAGTGCGTCATCCACAAGTAGGAAATAATGTTGTGATTGGCTCTGGTGCACAAATACTTGGTCCAGTCCATATAGGAGAAGGTGCAAAAATTGGAGCAAATGCTGTTGTTGTAGCAGATGTTGAAGCGCACCAAACAATGGTTGGAGTGCCAGCACGGCGTACCAAGCAAAAAGTTCAACTTGATAGTACACAGGATGATGAATCATTTTGTGCCTATGGTACTGATCATGGGGAAGTACTTGACCCAAACAAGCGTGATATTCAAGCATTAATCAAAGATGTAGAAGCATTGAAAAAAGCGTTGAAACAGAAAAAAGCATCCTAAACACTGTATTTACATGATTTATTTAGATTACAATGCCACTGCGCCATTAAGTAAGAGCGCATTGCACGCCATGCAAGAACTTGCTGGTAAGCCTTTAAATGCGTCGAGTGTTCATGAAGCAGGTCGTATTGCAAGGGCGAAGATTGAAGATGCGCGGCGTAAAATTTTATCGTATCTTGGTGCTGATGAGCGTAAGCAGTTGGTGTTTACAGCATCTGGTACCGAAGCCAATAATCTTGCATTAAAAGGAGTTGGAGCGGTACCTGTTGCGGTATCAGCTACAGAGCATGTATCGGTGTTAGATGTCATAGAAAATGCATACCATATTCCGGTGGATCAACAAGGTGCCCTTGATATGGAAGCCCTAGAATGTTGGCTTAAGAATAATAAGGGTGGGTTGGTTTCGGTGATGCTGGCAAATAACGAAACTGGTGTTATACAGCCCATAAAGAAGATAAGCGAGTTGGTCCATGCGTATGATGGAGTCATGCATACTGACGCTGTTCAAGCATTCAAGCGTTTGCCAATTAATATAAGTGACTTGGGTGTGGATATGATGACCATATCAAGTCATAAATGTGGTGGGCCTTTGGGAGGTGCGGCACTTGTTCTTCCAAAAAGTTTGGAACTTGATCCGTTGTTCAAGGGGGGAGGACAAGAGCAAAACATTAGGCCAGGAACAGAAAATGTTCCTTCAATTGTTGGACTGGCATCCATAGTAGATGATGCATATCCTTGCGATACTATTGGGCGCCTCCGTGATGAGCTAGAAACAAACATTGTCAATATCGCACCAGATGCTGTGATTGTTGCTAAAGATGCGGAGCGTTTGGATAACACATCTTGTATCATCATGCCAGGTGTAGACAACCAAACGCAGCTTATTGCCTATGATGTAGATGGAATATGTGTTAGTGCTGGTTCTGCTTGTTCTTCAGGAAAAGTGACCATTCCCCATGTGTTAACAGCAATGGGGTACAACAAAACGTTATCTTCATGTGCCATTAGAGTTAGTTTAGGAGCTAGTACATCTGAAGATGATATTGAGGCATTTACATCAAGCTTCAAAAGGCTCTATGATCGTACGAGAACCTAATTCAATAAATGGAGTATTATGGCTCGTGTAATGCCGATTTATATGGACTATCAAGCAACCACTCCCATTGATGAGCGGGTGCTAGATGCAATGCTTCCGTATATGAGGCAATCATTTGGAAATCCGCATTCTGCTGAGCATGCGTATGGTTGGGAGGCAGAAGCTGCTGTTCAAGTAGCAAGAGGACATGTTGCCCATCTGATTGGTGCGCAAGAGTCAGAGATTATTTTTACCTCCGGTGCTACCGAGTCAAATAATTTGGCCCTTAAAGGGGTAGTGGAGTTTTACAGTAAAGATACTGGCAAGAATCATATCATTACATGTCAAACAGAACATAAATGTATATTGGATAGTTGTCGGTATTTGTCCAGCCAAGGTATTAACATCACTTATTTGCCTGTTGATAGTGATGGTTTGATTGATCTTTCTGAATTAGCCTCTGCTATAACACCAAAAACCTTAATGGTGTCGGTGATGGCGGTTAATAATGAAATTGGTGTTGTGCAGCCCATCGAAGCAATTGGTGAGATATGTAAAAAGAATCAAATATTCTTTCATACGGATGCAGCGCAAGCCTTTGGTAAAATTGCGTTGGATGTTGCTACATCACATATCGACTTGTTGAGTATTTCTGGTCATAAGATTTATGGCCCTAAAGGAATTGGTGCATTATATCTTCGGAAAAGGCCATCGGTAAGAATCAAACCACAAATACATGGAGGCGGTCAAGAGAAGGGGTTGCGAGCTGGTACACTTGCTACGCATCAGGTTGTGGGGCTAGGACATGCAGCAAAAATTGCGTCTGCTCAAATGAAGCAAGATACGCAGCTACTTAGCAAGTTAAGTAAGATTTTTATCGATGGGGTGGTGCAATTATATCCCAAAGCAAAGCTTAATGGTCATCCAGAGTACCGAGTGCCAGGAAATTTGAATATATGTTTTGAAGGCAAACGTGCGGATAGTTTGATATTGGCGCTAAAGAAATTGGCAGTAAGCTCGGGTTCTGCATGTGCATCTGCTAGTACCGAGCCATCGTATGTACTTAAATCTTTAGGTCTGACAAAATCCCAGATAGAAAGTTCCATACGGTTTAGTTTGGGGCGTATGACGACTCAAGAAGATATACAAAAGGCCCTGCAGGCTATCAAAGGTGCTCTTGTATCATAATGATCTGTAGTATGGTGCTATGATTATATAGTTGCAAGAAAACATGTGTGCATGTTATAACGCCCAATAAATATTAAGTGAGTTTTTTGAGCCTTGAAAACCATCAGCAAATTACTTGTCATTATCCTACTTACTAGCGCGGTGCTCTCAAGCCTGTGTTGTAAGGCTGGTGTAGCGGTCATGCCAATTTGTACGACCGATGGTATTGCGTTGCTTGCCTTTGATAATAATGGCATACCAACTCCTGATAAAAACCAAGGGTCTGGTAGCAGTACGTGTCTGTGGTGCTTATATGACAAGGTAATGCATTCGGCCATAGCGCTAGCTGCGCTCATGTGGGTGCTATATCGATTGCATTTTACTAGTTTGCGCTATCAATGGACCAATAGTACAAACACCTCAAAAAACTATTATTCCTTTAGCTATATACGAGGACCTCCACTGGCAGTGTAGTAGAATTCGTTGTTATATTTTACCTACCTATTAGCTTAAGGAAACATCATGTTATTGAAAATTGTTACAGCACTAAACGTGAGTTTAGTCATTCTGGCCTTTGGTGCACAGGCCAATGAAATGCACCATGATCATCATGCTGAACATCAGCACACTGTATCTGAGCCAATCGGTGTGATGGCTGCTCATACTCATGAACAGGGTAAGTGGATGACCTCTTACCGATATAGTTCCATGTATATGGAAGGAAATCGTAATGGCACGTCAGATGTTAGTACCGCTCAGGTACATAATGATTTTATGGTTGCGCCTACCAAAATGCGTATGCAAATGCATATGTTTGGATTGATGTATGGTGTTACCAATGACCTTACATTAATGGCGATGGCTCCTTATACAATAAAAGAGATGGATCACCGTACACGTATGGGAGTAAATTTTACCACTAAGTCTGAAGGCGTTGGTGATGTAAAGTTGCAAGGTATTTACCGGCTAGATCAGCAAAAAGATAGAGAGTTATTAGTTAATGCTGGGGTTAGTCTTCCTACAGGAAGTATTGGTGAAAAAGATGCAACTCCTATGGGGCCCAATCAGCAATTGCCTTACGCCATGCAGTTAGGTTCTGGTACCTGGGATCCTATTGTGGGAGCTACATATAAGGGACATCACGGTAAGTGGGGTTACGGTGTGCAGGCCGGAGCACTTATTAGGCTTGGAAAGAATGATCGAGGTTATCGCCTTGGAAACGAATATCATGCCACAACATGGGTGTCGCGTCAGTTAAATGATACCATAACAAGTTCATTTCGCCTAGATGCGAAAGAATGGGGTGATGTTGATGGTGCTGATACAGCGCTGAACCCTGCCATGGTGCCAACTGCACGTACTGATCTTAGAGGTGGACGGCGCGTTGATGCTCTCTTAGGGATGAATATTGATATTCCTGGGGACACTTTAGACGGAAGTGAGGTTGCACTGGAGGTAGGCTTGCCCATTTACCAGCATTTAGATGGCCCACAGCTAGAGACTGACTCTCGTGTGATGTTGGGTATAAAGCTCCGTTTTTAAGAGCCTTTGGGTGGTACATCATGAATCATAGTAACCGGATTGATCAAGAGGATCATGCCGAGGACGGCAGCTCTAAGCAGCACGGCAAGATCCTTGAAGAAATGCAACAGCGTGAAGAAGGCATGGAAATAATGGCTGCTGGAATGGAAGACCAGCAACCGTTTGCATTAGATGTTTTTCTAAATGAGCATGAACCAACGAAAACTCATACCGAACAGGTTGTGTCAAAGCCATGTGATGACGAAACGCTAAAGTTGCTGATTAAAGAGCTTGAAAAGGCAACCTCTGAAGAAGAAATAAAAGCGGTATTATCCAAATATGAAGAACTTCTTCCTGGATGGAAAAAACAGCAGGCACTTCATCAAGAGAAAAAGAAATTTAGAGCTTTTCTGGCGATAACCGCTGCACTTGAGATGATTAGACAGTTTTTAGCAGGTCGTGCCCGTGCAGCAATTCAAGGTTTGCAGTTAGCTTCAATGATTCAGACACAGCTTGCTTCTCAATCCCAGCAGCAGGCTATTGAGAAGGGTGCAGAGTCCATGCTGCAGTCAAGTCGGCAGGCACAGCAGCAACAGCAATCATTGCAATCACAGCTTAAATTGTCTGAGCTTGCCTTAAAGCAGATCATGGAAGGTAATAAATTACAACTTGCTCAAATTCAAAAACAACAGCAGATGAAGCATCCCAATTTATCAGATATATTGCAGCAAGCGATGAAACGGTCACTACAAGTTAACCAGCAAATGCAACAGCAATTAGCAAGTGGTATGCGTGATGCACAAATGTCGGCCAGACTTCAGCAAGCAATGAAAGTCATTCAGCTACAACAATCAACAATGTCATTGCAATTACAGCGTCAGCAGCAAGTTTTGGCTCAGATCAATCTTCCTAATATTCATAATATGATGCAAATGCAGGTTTCTAAACTATTACAGCAGGCAATGTATATAGCAACACAGGTGGTACATACGGCATCTGAAATTGCAACAAAAGTTGCGCATGTTAGTGCCCATGCTGAGCAGTCAGTTGTTGCTAGTGCAGAGCAGCAAGCTCAACTCATTGCTTCTAGTCTACAAGAAACACATCATATTGCTTCACAACAAGCCAAAGAATCATTGCATCACGCCCAGCAGCAAGGTTCTGCTAATTCATGTCATGTTGCGGCAACATCAACCCATAGCCAGACTACACAGCAGCAATACATGCAGTCTGAACAGAATATTCAAGCCACAAATATACAGTCTCAAAGAGAGCGTGAGGTTGTTCAAAGTCGGGTGGCTACAATGGTCAAAGATGCAAAATGTTCACAATGCCTCTGTCATTTAAATCAAGATGCGATGGTGATTTCATGACTATTCCAATAATACCTCCCATTCAGCAAGAAGAAGTAACCCACTTTAGCTTCTTTGTATGGTTGCTTGAAGTATTGCTTTCCGGCAAGACAATAACTGCTTCTAATGTCACAGATAATCAGGTAGATGCGATTATACCATTTCTTGAAGATCATCGGTCATTGCTTACATTATCACCTATGCAAAGAAAAAGGTCGGTTCTTAATAAGTCCAAAGAAATATTAATTGAAGCTTCTGTTAAGGCAATTGAAGCCAAAGGCAAGTATATGCCGGTGGTTTCAGAGACTGATACGCTCAGAGTTTATGGTGATCCTCATGATGTGAATAAGCAAGTCCGCTATCGTTACGATGAAGTACATAAGCAATGGGTTATAAGCTACGGAAAAAATGTTCCAAATTGTTTAATATTAAATGGGCATGATGGCAGTTCGTTTGTGCGTATTCAAGAGGGTAAAGCCAAGCATATTGGAAGTGTGTGCTGGAAAGTTGAAGAGTTAGCACACACAGATATCGATGAAGTATCACCAGCGCAGCGTGAACAGGCATGTGAAAAACATTTTGGAACCATTTCGATTAGTTCCTTTGACCCCACTAAAACAGAGCAATATATCGCAAGAAGGAATGATATTTTACAGGCAACATGCAACTCAACGTTCGGAAAATACGTTATGAGTCATTTGAAAGATGTGCACCAAAATCCGCGTAATATTTTTACGATGTGTGCGATGCCGTACCAAGACCAGTCAGGAAAGTGGTGGGGCTGGCTTCAAGATGCGAATGCTAACACTATTGCCGTTACAAAACACCACCAGGAGATGGCGCTGGTGGTGCCAAAATCTCTAGCGATCAGTCAGCAATTATTTATTGATGTATGTCGAATTTTTAGGAACAATAAAGGTTTTTGTGGTGCTGACTTAACATGGCTTGTTACGGGTCAGTCGCCCCAATTTGTCAAAACCGGTAAGGTATTTTCTGGCAATGTTGTGCCTATTACTGAAGTACTACAAGCTAGTGATAACGATATTGCTGCGTTAGTTGCGTTGGCTAAAGATGCTGAACAACACCACGAACATAACGTAGTGCATCCTGATGTAATGATGACGAAACTTAGTAAGAAAGAAGCAATATCTAACAATGCTTCACATACAGACTCCTTGGCTGGTGTACCCACCTCCATGACAAGTAAAGGCTCAAAGAGTCAGAATCACCCAGATATGCAATTATCATTTAAAGTAACCGATGTGCATGGAAATGAGGATTTTGAATTACACTGCAGTCCCTATAGAGAAAATCAAGCTAAAGATGAGGATAGCAATATTTCACCGGCAGATGTCTATGTGTACAAACGCAAAGGCCATAGCTTTGACGAAAGGGACCATGTGGTGGTGATAGAGAAAGTTCCTGCTTCTGAAAATATACCAGAACATCTACGTGTGATTGCTGGTTACAAAAGTGGCGATCCTAACAGTTGTGTTCAGGCAAAAATTTCAGCACAGCGGGGAAATATAAGGCAAGTGGTTGATATTAAGGTTAGGCAGCCTGAAAATGTGCCCTATGCTGATATACCCCAGGATAAAACACCTTCTTTGTTTCGTGAAGCAATGACGGAAAACCTAATGTGTATTCAGGGATGCCTGGGTTATTACTCAGACCAAGGAAAGAAACATATTGAAACAGGTTCAATGAAACCAAATGCTCCAGGTACTGCTATGGAGAAAGCGGGGCTTCATACTAGCCAGTCTGCTCATTTGAATAGCCAAATGGGAGTTTGTTCCTAGATTATTTTCTTAGTATGAGGATTCTTGAAATTTAGTGAAGGCAATGTAGTATGCCAGTTCCACGATATGCTATCTTTTACTGCGATACTCTATGCCAAATATCTCTACCATTGCTCCGTATCAGCCTTTCATTTCTACTTTGGCGCAATACATTAAGAAACATTATGGTGATACGCCGCATCTAAAAGTGCTGTTGCCAACAGCGCGTGCGTGCGGGGCATTAAAAGATGCATTATTTGCCTTATCGGGGAATGATGCCATGATATTGCCGCAAATTATGCCAATGGGTGAAGTTGAAGAAGAAGCCTTAATGCTTTTATCTCATCAGGTAATGGCAACGGTTGATTTACCGCAGGTTATATCTTCATCCAAACAGCGCCTGTTGCTTACTAAGTTGGTTAATATGTGGCAGAAAGCATCCAACAGCGATGAAGCAATGAGTATGGCACAATCAGCAAATATGGCCGTGGAATTGTCTTCATTTCTTGCAGATATTCAACGACAACAGCTGCAGGTTGAAAGCCTAGAAACATTGGTGCCCGAAGAGCTGGCAACACATTGGCAGGTAACGTTAACGTTCTTAAAAATTTTGATTGATACATGGCCACAAATTCTTAAAGAAGAAAACCTGACTGATCCGGCACAATATCGGAATATATTACTTAAACTGCAATGTGATATTTGGCAAAAAGAAGGCTCTAAGACACCCATTATTGCTGCGGGTTCTACCGGATCAATACCGGCGGTGGCGCAATTACTGACCACCATTGCTTCATTGGAAAATGGTTTAGTGGTGTTACCAGGGCTTGATCCGCATATGACAGATGAGGTGTGGCAACAGTTAGGTCAATCGCATCCACAATATGGATTAAAGCAGCTACTGATGTTAATGGATGTGTCGTATCAAGATGTGAGCACACTTGAAGTAGCACAAGAAAATGATGCAACAGACAGGTCCTATTTATCGTCAATGGTGATGCTTCCAGCAAGCTGTTCGCATATATGGCAACAGTTGGATCATGATAAGTTAAAGGCAGAGCATGTGCATGGGGTATCGTACATCGAAGCTGAGCATATTACACAAGAAGCACAAATGGTTGCGTTGTTGATGCGCAAAGCGCTCGATGAACCAAATAAAACGGCGGCACTCATTACTCATGAGCGCGTGCTAGCACGAAGGGTGTCGACTATTTTAAAACGTTGGGGAATTGATATTGATGATTCTGCAGGGATAGTGCTAAGCGCAACTCAGCCAGCGTTGTTTATGCGGTTGCTTATCCAGGTTATGCAAACCAAAGTGGCAATAGGCCCTTTATTGGCTTTATTAAAGCATCCTTTGGCTGCTATGGGGCAAGATCCAGTGTTATTTCGCCAGCATGTATATAAATTAGAAAAGAAGGTATTAAGAGGTGTCACGGTTACTGATGGCTTCAACGGGATTAAGAATCTTTTGCGTGATCAAGATGAGCCTGAGTTACTATTATTTGTCGATAATCTACATAAGATATTAGATAGTTTTGTCAGCTGTGCCTATGAAAAGCAAATCCCGCTAAAAATAGTGATATTAAAACACATCAAAACAGCATGTGCACTGGCCCAAAGTAACGATCAAGACGGTATGCAACGTCTATTTGGTACTGATAGTGGCGAGCAATTACTTGTCTTGATACAAGATGCACTATCAGCAGCGGATAATCTGCAGGCGATGCGTGCAACCGATTATATAGGCATTTTTAATGCATTAATTGCAGGTAAAGTATATCGCCCTCGCTATGGTAAGCATCCGCGGTTAAGTATATTGAGTCCCATTGAGGCACGGATGTTGCCGTTTGATACGGTGATATTGGGCGGAATGAATGAAGGGGTATGGCCAGCAAGCCTTGATGCAGATCCTTGGATGAGCCGAAGCATGCGCCAGGCATTTGGCTTGCCCATGCCAGAGAGAAAAATTGGTCTGTCTGCGCATGACTTTGCACAAATGCTTTGTATGCCGGACGTAGTAATTACCCGTAGCCGAAAGGTTAGTGGCAGTCAAACCATTGCATGCCGGTGGCTTGCTACCATGCAGATTATTCTTAGGAAGGCTGGGTTAGAGAATGCACTGATATATGAATATGATTTGGAAGCTTGGTTAGTAAAGCTCAATGGTTCAGGTAAAGATGCATTATATTTAGCTCCACCGGCGCCGTGTCCTCCTGTTCACGCAAGGCCAACCTCCTTGCCGGTAACCGCCATTGGTAATTGGATGCGCGATCCATATAGTATCTATGCAAAATATATTCTTGGTTTACGAAAGTTGGATCCCATTGAGCACATGCCTGATATTCGTCATTTTGGTATGATGGTGCATGAGGCGCTTGATTGGTACGCAAAACACCAGCAAGGGGATATTGATCAGCTATTATATTATGGCAAGTCATTGCTTGCCAAATTAACCCTTCACCCGATTACTGAAGCATTCTGGTGGTCCAGATTTGACTATATTGCTAGATGGTTTGTAGAAGTTGATGCACCCAGGCAAGCTAAATTTGATGCAACATTCACTGAAATCACTGGTGCGTATGAGCTTGAGGGTTTTACATTAAAGGCAACGGCTGATCGTGTTGACGTAATAGGTCAGCAATGTGAGATTATTGATTACAAAACGGGCTCTATTCCGTCTAAAAAGGATGTAAAACTTGGTATTTCACCGCAAATGCCACTGGAAGGACTAATTGCAAAATATGGTGGTTTTAACGATAAACAGCTTGAAGCCAGTCATATGGCATTTTGGAAGATTTCAGGAAACAAGGAAACCGGCAAAGAAACCAATTTAGGTAAACAAGATATACTTGCAACGTTAATTGAAGAAGCAGAAGCTGGCCTTAAACAATTAGTGGCAACATTTAATGACTCAAATACACCGTATATGGCGATTCCAAATCCTGATATTGCACCAATATTCAATGATTATGAGCATCTTGAGAGAGTAAAGGAGTGGATGGGTTAGGTTGTTTCTATTAGTGAATTTGTATAAATGGTATTACTTGACATATAGCTATTAGTTGTACATAATACTTGTACAACTAATATTGGAGTAATGCCATGCAAACAATAAGCTACTCAAATCTTAGACAAAATTTAAGCTGTATT
>MDSV01197057.1_pt1 | contig 21594 bp, 17 predicted proteins | sample 810851 | NCBI WGS metagenome assembly MDSV01 (sample SAMN05326640, study PRJNA326480) | marine metagenome | isolation source: seawater | place: Atlantic Ocean: North East | collected 2012 | reverse complement strand
GAACCGGAGAACCTGCTGCGGGATCCCATTCATCCAAATCAATATCCCAAAGAACTGCATCTGAAACACCGTGATAACCGCCTTCAATCATAATGAATTCATCTCTTTTACTGTAAGCTCTTGCAACTCTTAAGGCCGCCATAACAGCCTCTGTACCTGAATTTGAATAACGGACTAACTCTGCTGAAGGAACCATGGCTGATACCTTTTTGGCGACCTCATACTCCAGTTCAGTAGCAAGTGCAAAAACGCCGCCTATCTCCATACCTTCTCTTGCTGCTTGATCAACTCTAGGATCTGCATAGCCAAGAATATATGGCCCATAAGCAAGTCGATAATCAATGTATTCATTATCATCGATATCCCATAATCGACATCCTGAAGCATGATCGATATAAATCGTTTCATCGTCGCCCCAGTATCTGAAATTAGACGTTACCCCCAGTGGTAGCTTATTGATGGCTTTTTTAAAATGTTTGTTACTTTTTTCTAATGACCTTTTACTCATGTATCTTCTCTATTGCTGTCCTTTATTAAGGAATTAATTGAATTTTTTATGGACGCGTGCAGCGTCTGAGGTATACAGATTAGTTTCTTGTATAAATGATATTGAAACGAGAATTCAGTAGATACATCATATGATGATATGGTATCCAAAAGAAAATCAGTTGCAAAGAAAAATCGTGAGAGTCTGTAATGCAAAAAACATCAGAAATAATTGAAACAGTTGATACGATCTCAGTTGAGGCAAATGGGATTAAATTTGAAGTTGACACTCAAGGCGATGGGGACAAATTGGTTTTGTGTCTTCATGGGTGGCCAGAACATAGTATTACTTGGCGTTATCAAATGCCTTTTCTAGCCAATCTAGGTTATAAAGTTTGGGCACCTAATTTACGTGGCTATGGAAACTCAGATGCCCCAAAAGGGATTAAAAACTATCAAATAGAAGTCTTGATGAAAGACATTCTGGGAATCATTAAAGCATCTGAAGCAAAAGAAATTACCATATTGTCTCATGACTGGGGCGCTTTAATTGCTTGGTATTTTACTATGAGATATCCAGGAGAATTGGATCGATTGGTAGTTTGTAATGTTCCTCATCCAGGACCATGGCTAAAATCTATGACTAGTGGCTTCGAACAGTTAATGCGTTCTTGGTATGTTTATTTCTTTCAATTTCCATGGTTGCCAGAAATGTTATCTAGGAATATGCATGCAGGTAAATTTATACGCAATGGTTCAGCACAAAAAGGAAACTTTAATGATGATATTGTTTCTATCTACGATGAAAATGCATCAGAGTGGAAAAAGAGAACAGCCATGCTTAACTATTATAGAGCGATCGTTCGGGGTGGCGGGTTTTATCGACAGTACAAACTTGGCTTTCCAAAAATTGAAGTTCCAACATTAATGCTTTGGGGTGAAAAAGACCTAGCTCTGTCACTGAAAAGTACAATAGGTACGGAAAACTTTGTAGAAGAATTCACAATTAGATATTTCAAAAACATTTCTCATTTTGTTAATGAGGATGCGCCAGATGAAGTGAATACAATGCTTGGAGCATTTCTTAGAAATCAAGAGGTCCCTCAGTACCTCGATATTAAAAAGTGATTTAATGAATTTTTGATAACATCTCACTCTCAATCAAAGTATTATTTATTGTATTTCAAGTCCACTAAATGGAGACAGTCAATGCATATAAATTTACCAAGTGAAGTTCAAGAATGGATCAAAATTGCAGAAGGCTTTCTGCAAAAAACCATGCCTTGGGAAGTCGAAGCTGAGATGAATGAAGGCAAAGTTCCACAAGAGATCGATTCAGAACATAGGCAAATGGCGATTGATCTGGGCTTATCAGGAATGGACATGCCAAAAAATATTGGGGGGAAAGAATTATCGAATTTGCAACAAGTGGCTGTTTGGGAAGTATTGGGTCGAAGCACAAACGCACTCACTTGGTGTTTTTCAGAGCCGCAAAAGTGGATGCTTGAGGCCTGCAGTGATAAACAAGTTGAACAATACATTTTACCGCTCATGGATGGCACTCGACATGAAACCTATGCCATCACTGAATCAGAATCTGGCTCTGAGCTTGATGTTTCTGCAATTGCAAAGAAAGTAGATGGAGGCTATTTAGTTAGTGGTGAAAAATGGTTTGTCACAGGTGCGAATCACGCGGACTTCTTTTTTATACAAGCTGTAATTCAAGATGGAGATAATACAATTGGTGATGCTTTATTCTTCCTAGATATGGACCAAGATGGAATTGAGCATGTAAGAACACCTCTGTTTTCTCATACTTTTGATAGTCATCACCCAATTTATAAATTCAATAATGTATTTATTCCAAAGGAAAATCTGATTGGCGATGAAGGAGATGGAATGACCTTCTCATTAGCATGGTTTAGAAGAGAGAGGTTAATGATTGCTGCAAGGTGCTGTGGAGCCGCGGCAAGATTAATCGAGGAAGCCACTGAATTTAGCAAAGATCGTAAAGTTAAGGATGGAATGCTAGCTGAGCAACAGGCAATCCAATTTATGCTGGCAGATAGTGTGACAGAACTTTGGGCATCCAGATTAATGCTCTATGAAACTGCCAAAGCTCATGATCGTGGCGATGATATTAAAGCCCTGCATTATCGATGTTCAGCGGTCAAATTATTTGCTTCTGAAATGGCTAATAAAGTGGCAGATCGTGTGGTACAAATTTTTGGTGGTAGAGGTTATATGAGAGAATTTACAGCTGAACGCTTCTATAGAGAGCTAAGGGTTGATCGAATATGGGAAGGAACTTCTGAGATACAACGACTTATCATTGCCAGAGGTTTAATAAATAAAGGCCTGAAAAAGTTATAATTTAACCCTTTTTATCAGGAGTTAAAGTTTTGGATCAAAAACCATCTATTTTGGACTGGATTTATATTCTTGGGCTATCGGCTGTTTGGGGAAGTGCCTTTGTTTTTATAAGAATCGCAGCTCCTGAATTAGGCGCTATTGGTTTGGTCTTCCTGAGATTAGTTATCGCTTCTTTACTGTTAGGTATGATTTTTCTTAAAAAGCATCATTGGTCTATTTTTAAGAAAAATTTATTACCCATCACAGTTATTGGTGCAACTAATGTTGCTCTCCCTTTTTATTGTTTTGCTTATGCAGCGTTACATATTAACGCAAGCTCTATGGCAGTCATTAATGGCAGCACTCCATTGTTTGCTTTCATTTTTTCAATGCTTATTTTGGGATTCAAATTTAGAATCATACAATTTAGTGGGATAGTGATAGGTTTAGCTGGTTTAATCATCTTTGTTGGATTCGAATCACTAGACTTTAAGTTATTACCCATATTAGCTGCAGCAATGGGCGCTGCTTTTTATGGCATCTCAATGGTTTATATCTATAAACTCAATATAGTTGATACAAAAGCAATGGCAGCTATCACGATGATCATTGCAACTGTTATAATTAGCCCTTTTTTATACCTTGAGCCACTTAACCTAGTGGGATTAAGTACAAAAGCTCTCTTCAGTATTCTCTTTTTAGGGATTTTTTGCACCGGTTTAGCTTATATTCCTTACTTTATTTTAATCAAGAATATTGGTCCTATTAGCACCTCAATTATCGCCATGTTAGTCCCACTCTTTGGTATGCTTTGGGCTTACCTTTTGCTAAAAGAAACAATAACATTGACAATGCTAGGAGGTTGTTTGTTAATTATTATGGGCGTGCTTCTGACTAATTTAAGCGGGAATGGAAGCTCAAAAAACCTTAATAAGAATTTAGATAATTTATAATCTTTATTCTAATAATGATGAAAATTTTTAAACTAACATTTTTAATACTTCTGATTGCTCAGGCATCGCATTCTGAGGGGGTTGTTAGTTTCTATAATTGGGCCGATTATATTGGCGAGAATACGATTGAAAACTTTGAAGAAGAATATGGAATTAAGGTCAATTATGATACTTATGACTCCTCTGAAATTGTCGAAGCAAAGCTTTTAAGCGGTAATTCTGGATATGATCTTGTTATGCATTCTGCCATGTACTCCAAAAGATTAATGCCAATTGGAATTTTTCATCAGATAGATAAATCAAAAATAAAAAATTATGAATTAATCAACCCTGAACTCTTAAAAATGCTTAGCGTGGTCGATCCTGGCAACCAAATGATGATTCCTTATAGCTACGGATCCACAGGGATTACCTATAATGAGGATATGATTCTTGAAAGATACCCTGATGCTCCTATCGGTAGTGGGGACATGCTGTTTGATCCTGAAGTAGTCTCTAAATTTGCAGACTGTGGAATTAGTGTTCTAGACTCGCCAACCGATGTGGTGCCAACAGCTCTTATGTACTTAGGTTATCCCGATGATTCAAGAGACCCAAAAGCACTCAGAGAAGCAGAAGATTTATTACTGGGGGTGAGACCCTATATTAAAAAATTTACCTCGTCGACACTACTTAATGATTTGCCAAACGGAGACTTATGTATGTCCCAGAGTTGGGCAGGAGACTATGCCACAGCTAAGATGAGATCTGAGGAAGCTGGAAAAGCAATTAACCTTAAATACTTCGTGCCCTCAGAAGGTAGTCTACTGTGGTTGGATATTATGGTCATTCCCAATGATGCACCAAACCTAGAAAATGCCTATTTATTGATGGATTACTTGACGAGACCAGAAGTTAGTGCGGATTTTGTCAATCTAACACACTATGCCAGCCCTCTTCCATCTGCTGATAAATTCCTCAAGGATGGTGTCAGGGAAGATCCTGCAATATATCCGACGCCTGAGATCATGAACCGTTTATCTCTTACTCCAGTAGATCCACCAAAGTACAACAGAATGAAAACCAGAATATTTACTAGATTCAAAACCAATCAAAAAAGAAAGCAATAAAAGAGAAAAAATATGAGTGAAAATCCACAGGCATTTATTCAAATAAGGGAAATTAGTAAACATTTTGGTGATGTCATTGCTGTCAACAAAGTAGATCTCGACATTAAGAAAGGAGAGCTCTTCTCAATTCTTGGTGCCTCTGGTTCCGGTAAAACCACATTATTAAGAATGATGGCAGGACTCGAAATTCCAACTGAAGGTAAAATTTTTATTGATGGAATCGACATGACCAATGTCCCACCCTATAAACGTCCTGTGAATATAATGTTTCAAAACTATGCTCTGTTTCCTCACATGACAGTTTTTGACAATATAGCCTACGGACTAAGAAAAGAGGGTACAACCAAGGTAAAGATTGATGACAAAGTCAGGAAAATGCTCGCCCTAGTAAAACTCTCTGATTATGGGAAAAGAAAACCTAATCAATTATCAGGGGGTCAATCTCAACGAGTGGCGCTTGCAAGATCCTTAATTAAGGAACCAAAGGTACTGCTTCTCGATGAACCTCTAGCTGCTTTGGATAAAAAATTGAGACAAAGCACTCAATTTGAACTTATGGACATACAAGAAGAACTCGGCGTCACCTTTGTGATCGTTACCCATGATCAAGAAGAAGCCATGACTCTTTCAGACCGAATAGCAGTAATGGAGGAAGGTGAATTTGTACAGATTGGAACGCCAAATTCAATCTACGAGCATCCTAACAGTAAATTTGTTGCGGACTTTATCGGAAACATCAACATGTTTGATGCCAAGGTTATCAGTTCTGGTGAGCAAGGATTAAATATAACCTGTAAAGCACTGGGGGGTGATATTGTCATGAAAAATTCCAGTCAAACTATTCATGCCACAGATCTTTCAGTTGCACTAAGACCTGAGAAGGTAATCATTGATAAGCAACAACCAAGTAATGAAAATATAGATTATGTGTCTGGGGTTGTCGAAGATTTTGGATATTTTGGAAATCTTTCAATCTTTCGAGTGAGGACCACCAACGGAGACATTATCCAAGTCAGTAAACAAAACAGAGTCAGGATAGAGGATACAATCACATGGGAAGATCAGGTCTATCTATCTTGGGAGCCAGAAAGTCTAATTGTATTGGATAAATAGTGTCTGGATTACTGATAAATGTAGATAATTCATTCAGAGAAAGGCTCTGGAAAAATCTTATTATTGCTATACCGTATTTTTGGCTTCTGTTGTTCTTCTTGGCGCCTTTCCTTATTGTTCTAAAAATTAGCCTAGCTGACCCAATCGTTGCACAACCGCCATTTACTCCTTTGCTTCAAGAGAGTGATGACGGGGTTATGTCGATCTACGCCACATTCAATAATTACAAGTACCTCTTTCAAGACTCTCTCTATTTTGTGACTTATCTTAGTTCAGTCAAATTAGCATTTATTTCTACTGTTTTCGCACTACTGATCGGTTACCCGATTGCATATGGCATTGCCAGATCACCACAACCCACTAGAAATGTCCTCCTCTTACTAGTGGTTATTCCTTTTTGGATTTCATTTCTTCTCAGAGTTTATGCCTGGATGGGTATATTGAAAACAAAAGGATTACTGAATGGATTTTTACTCTGGACAGGGATCATTAATGAACCCTTGGAACTTCTATACACAGATACGGCTGTCTACATTGGTATGATTTATTCATATTTGCCATTCATGATTCTTCCGCTTTATGCAAACCTTGAAAAATTGGATATAAGATTGCTTGAGGCAGCATCAGATTTGGGAGCCAAAAGATGGGAGGTATTCAAAGATGTCACGCTTCCACTTTCAATGCCTGGAATTATTGCAGGATGCTGTCTGATGTTCATACCTGCCATTGGTGAATATGTTATTCCAGCCTTGTTAGGTGGTGCTGATACATTAATGATTGGTAGAGTGTTGTTTGATGAGTTCTTCTTAAACAGAGACTGGCCGGTAGCTTCAGCTGTGGCAATTGTTCTGGTGCTTTTGTTGGTTTTACCAATAGTCTATTTTCAAAAAAGACAAAATCAGGAACTTTTGAGCGAATCATGAACCAAAGATCCACATTCATATTCTCCATGCTATGTTTTGGCTTTGCGTTCCTCTATATTCCAATTGTTTTGGTCATCATCTACTCATTTAATGATTCAAAACTAGTTACTGTTTGGGGTGGCTGGTCAATCAGATGGTATATGGAATTGTTTAATAATGAGAATATCCTTAATGCTGCTCTACTAAGCTTTAAAATCGCAGCAATCACGGCAACTTGTGCAACTATTTTTGGGACAATGGCGGGCTTGGTATTAGCAAGATTAAGGCAATTTAGAGGACGTATGCTCTTCACCGGAATGATTGCTTCTCCGTTGGTGATGCCAGAAGTAATAACTGGTTTGTGCTTGTTGCTTCTTTTTGTCAATCTTCAAAATCTTATTGGCTGGCCTAGTCAAAGAGGCATGAACACAATCACGATTGCACACATTACCTTCTCGATGGCTTATGTCGCAGTGATTATCCAGTCTCGATTAACAGAAATTAATGAATCATTAGAAGAAGCTGCAATGGATCTTGGAGCAAGGCCAGCGAGAGTAATATGGGATATTACCCTACCGATTATCTTCCCCGCTATGGTATCAGGATGGTTGCTCGCATTTACTCTTTCTCTTGATGACTTAGTGATCTCAAGCTTTGTATCTGGGCCCGGAGCCACCACCCTACCGATGCTAATTTTTTCTAAAGTTAGATTGGGAATCTCGCCCGATATCAACGCATTAGCTACTATATTAATCCTCGTGGTTGCGGTAGGAGTTAGCATTGCTGGATGGATAATTCATCGTCAAAAACAAGCTAAAGCTATATCCTAAGCGTTCTTAATTTAATTTTATTATGGCTACAGACGATATTTCAGCATTAAAAGCCTCCTTTGAGAGAGCCATGGCATTCCTGAATGCAGGTGATGCAAAAATGGCTGAGAAAATTTGTCGATCCTCATTAAAAGAAATCTCAAGCGGTGATCCAAATCTCCAAGTGTTACTTTGTGTTTCACTCGTTCGTCAAGGACGTTCCGGAGCTGCGGTAAAAAGGCTTAAGCACACCCTTAGGATGTTTCCAGATTTTTCACAAGCACATGAAGAATTAGGCAATGCTTTGTTAGCACAAAACAAACCAGAGAAGGCTCTAGAATCTTTCAAAAAAGCCATTAAACTTAATCCCAACAATCCAGATGCATTTATAAAACTTGGAAAAATATTTTCAGCTCTTGGTCGAAAAGAAGAAGCTGACGAATCTTATAAATCTGCATTAGCTCTTAACCCTATACAGGAGCAATTGGCAACAGCAATGCAGCACTTCACTAGGGGTGAAATTGAAGAGGCTGAACAAATTTGCAGGGAAGCATTAAAGAAGCAGCCAGATGATGTAAATGGTCTGAGATTACTAGCATCGATAGCATCAAAAATGGAACAAAAAGAAGATGCTATAGTGCTTTTAGAAAGAGCCGTAGAACTCAAACCAAAATTTGCTGGGGCTTGGGGCGATTTAGCTGAATCCTACACGGAAATAGAAAGCTATGGTAAGGCTCTTGATGCAGTTCAAAGAGTGATACAACTCCAGCCAGATCTGCCCTTTGGCTTTATGATTAGAGGCAGTATTCTTGGAAAAATGTCTGATCATCAAGGTTCCATAGAAGCTTATCATCAAGCCCTTAAAATTGAGCCTGATCATTTGGGTAGCAATATGGGTCTAGGAAATATACTAAAAACAGTGGGCAGTTATGATGAATCTGTTGCTGCTTACAAAAAATGTATTGAAATTCAACCCTTATTTGCAGAAGCCTATTGGAGCCTAGCTAACCTTAAAACTTATACCTTTGATGACTCCGAAATAGAAGCAATGCAAGAGCATGTGCAAAATAAAGCTATGCCTCCAAGCAACAAGGCATTTTTTCATGTCGCTCTGGCTAACTCGAAAGAAAAAGAACAACGATATGATGAAGCATGGGAACACTTTGAAACTGGTAATAATATGAGGAGACAAGAAGAGATTTATGACTCAGTGCAAACACAAGTGACTCATGATGCGTTGATTGAAGTGTTTGATAAAGAGTTTGTCGAATCAAAGAAAAATATGGGCTCTCAAAGTGATGCACCAATTCTCATAGTGGGACTACCAAGATCAGGATCAACTCTTGTTGAACAAATCTTAGCAAGTCACAGTAAAGTTGAAGGCACTAAAGAATTACCAGATTTATCTTTATTAGGTAGAAAGCTTACAAAGTCTAAGCCAAGAGGTATCAAATACCCTGATGCAGTAAAAGAGATGACAAATCAGGAATTTGTTGAATTTGGTGACGACTACCTCACCACAACTAAACGATACAGAACTGATAAACCTCATTTCATTGACAAAATGCCTAACAACTTTGCACACATTGGATTCTTAAAACTGATATTACCGAATGCCAAAGTTATTAATGCCATGAGACACCCTTTAGACAGCTGTATTAGTTCTTATAAGCAATTGTTTTATAAAGGACAATCATGGAGTTATGATCTATTTGAGATTGGGGAATACTATCTGGAATATCAAAGAATTATGGACCATTGGCACCAATTGTTTCCTGGTGAGATATTGGACCTTCAGTATGAAAATCTTATAGCCAATCAGGAGAAAGAAACACGTGAGTTATTGGATTATTGTGGTCTCGAATGGGAAGATGAATGTTTAAAATTTTATGAAACCAAGAGATCCATTAATACCGCTAGCTCAGAACAAGTGAGACAACCAATTTACAAAGGAGCGATGCACGCTTGGAAAAATTACGAAAGCCATATTGGGCCATTAATCACAACGCTTAAACCCTTAATCGACCGATTAGATATAAAAAACTAGAACTAACTTTAACTCAGTGACTTTGCTTTAGATTTTATTGCTGGTGGCATGTAGTCAAAAATAAATGTAATTCTATCCTCATCTCCTCGATTCATAACACTGTGGGTGGACTGGTTGTTTACTTCATAAGCCTTACCAACCTTTAGATGAAATGGTCGGCCACCTATGGTAAACCTGACATGATCATTGGTTGTTATTGGAATATGTATACGGTGTGCAACATGAAAGGAAGGGTGTTTATCTGTGTGAGGGGTAATCCTCTCGCCGGCAAATAACTTTGCAGCCATAGCTCTAATAATCATCCCCCCCGGTTCATAATGGTTGGTAATAATTTCATCCATTAGTGGCACTGCAATATCTGCAAGATAATCCCAAGCAACTTCCTTTGAAACAGTCATCTCAGGCCAACCATCGCAAAAAACCAGTACCAAAGAACTGGTTTTTTTATGCACATCAAACATCTCCTGGCGGCTTAAATTCTCATTCCAAGTCTTATCATCAAGAGAGAGGATTCGATCTCTTAAAGGAAGACAATCTATATCACCCAGTTCTTTTAATGGTTCACCTATGTTCACAATTTATACCTAAAGCTCCTATTTACTAGGAAGTTTACTTAAAGATTCAACCCCTGTAAAAAGAAACATGTGTTTATGAAAAATTAATAAGCACAAAACTAATATTTATTACCTATTAACAAGACCTTAAACAACTTTGAGGTGTCTATGTGTTGTTATGTTGCAACAAAGAATGCATTTAGGGGTTAAAATTAACAAAAAAAGACTATGGATTAATCCTTGTATTATGCTTATTATCATATAGTATTTCGAAATAGAGATCTGTCTTAAGCTAACGTTCAGGACTGGTCTCCATTAATTATTTAAAATTTTTTTTAACTAGGATTTAAAATTATGTCGACATTAACAAAGACTCAAAAAGTTACAGGTGTAGCGGCGGCTGTCTCAGCAGCATTAGCAGGTTACACTACAACTCAAGCTCAACTTGAAGAAATTGTTGTAACAGCGACGAAGAAGGCAGAAAGTCTTCAAGACATTGCTGGTGCTGTTCAAGCCATTACAGAAAGCGATCTTAAAAAAGCACAAGTGGTTAGCATGGAAGATTATGCAAAACTCATACCAGCTATGAGTTATGTAAACTACCTACCAGGTACTGGTAAGGTTTACTTCCGTGGTATCGCAGACGATAACGGAACCTTCATATCTGAAGAATCATCAGCTTTATACTTAGATGAACAACCAGTTACACAGGCCGGTATGGCGGTTGATGTTCGAATGGTTGATATTGCACGGATTGAAGCACTGGCAGGACCACAAGGAAGTCTTTACGGTTCAAGCGCTCAATCAGGTGCTATTAGAATTATTACCAATAAACCTGATCCCAGTGAATTCGCAGCCAGTGTCGATATGACATTAAGAGCTTCAGCAACGTCCCCTAGAAATGAAGACAGCTGGGACATCAGCGGCATGGTTAACGTTCCAATATCAGATAATTTTGCTATCCGTGCAGTTGGTTTTACAGCTGAAGATGGTGGTTATGTCGATGTTGTAGAAGGCACTAGTGCAAGATTTGGTCTTAATAAAAATACGGAGTTCAACAGTGACGTTGTTCGAGAAGATGTTAATACCTTCAAATCGACTGGTGGAAGAATCTTTGGTAAATGGAACACCGATGATGGTTATATTATGGCTGGACTTTCAGCACAAAATAACAGTGCTGATGGCTATAACTACTTTGACCAAAGCGTGGGTGACCTTCAAAGGGTTTCTTTTTATGATGAACCAAGAGACGATGATTGGACTCAATTATCTTTGACAATAGAAAAAGATCTTGGTTTTGCAAAACTAATCTCGGCAACATCATATTTTGATAGAGATGTCTTCTATGTAAATGACAGAACCACATACTCTATGTATTTTGGTACCTTCTGTTACTACTACAATGGATATGCATCAACGAGTCGTTATTGCTTCCAACCTGTTGGAGTCTCATACGCATACAATGATGTGCCTGGTTTCAACACACTGGTCCAGTGGAATGAATCTAAAACACAAGAGTTTAGATTATCAAATCAATCAGATGATCTTGATTGGGTACTAGGCCTTTTTTATCAAGAAAGAGAAGAAGGTTGGGATTTTGAAACCCAAACTGTTGATTATAGAAATTCAGCTGGTTACGCTAGCCAAGTGGCTTCTGTAGCAACTTACCTGCCTGATAGATTGCCGATAGCACCAACCGATGTTTGGTGGGCATCTTATGATAGAACCACATGGGAAACCATGGCTGTTTTCGGTGAGGTCAACTATCGATTTGATGAGAGTTGGGAATTAACTGTAGGTGGGCGTTTCTTTGATCGTGAAGCTGATAAGAAGTACTGGGTAGAAAACCCCAAAGGGGCTTTAACAGCTGATGGAGTTCTACCTAAGAACAAAAGAGATAATGAAAGCAACAGTGACTTTGTACCAAAAGTAAGCATTAAATATAATATTAATGATGACATGATGGTTTATGCTCTTTATTCAGAAGGCTATAGACCTGGTGGTGTTAATAGAGGTAGATCATCCGCGCCTATTTATCCAGATAAATACGATGCTGACTTCCTGATGAACACTGAGATTGGTTTCAAATCAACTCTTGCTGATGGGAATGTCAGATTAAATGCGACTTACTTCACGATGGATTGGGAAAACTATCAAATTGAATTGGTAGATCCCAGTAACCTTCCTTGTGGATCAGCAGAAGCATACCCTGCACCTGCGTGCGGACAACCTTGGCAAAAAGTGGTTGCCAATCTAGGTGATGCAACATCTGAAGGTTTACAACTAGAAGTTCTAGCAGCAATCAATGACACTACTGAATTAGGTTGGAACTCTCAATGGGGAGACAGTAAAACCAATACAGAACTTGCTGATGGCAGCGCCCCAGCGGGTTCGAGGTTACCTCAAGTGCCGGAATTCAAATCTAATCTTTGGATAGAGAAATCATTGAATATCTCTGCATTTGGAGCAACTGAAGGGTTTGTGAGAGCTTCGGTAAGTTATACAGGTGATACTGTTAGTGCAGTTCAGCCTGATTATGCATACACCCAAGCCTCATTCACCATAGCTGACGTAAAAGTTGGTATTATGGGTGACGATTGGGAACTTGATTTCTTTGTCAATAACCTGACAGATGAAAGAGCTGAAATTGCCATAAATGATTGGTACTTTGACTTCTTCTTTGGTAACGCTAGACAATATACTAACCGACCAAGAGAAATGGGAATTAGATACACCAAACGCTGGTAATATTTTTCAGTAAATAATAGAAAAGCCCCCGCAAAGGGGCTTTTTTATTTTCTAAAGCAATATACAATGTTTTGAAATGTTTTTTATTTAAGGCAATAACATGATTGGAACTGGACCATACGATTCACTAAGAGATTACATGGAAGCTATTGAGACTCATGGAAACGTTATAAGAATAAAAGAAATTGATCAGGACGCTTATGAGTTAACAGGTTTTATGTATAAGTTGCTTGATAAACATGGATGGCTTGGTGCTCCATCTGTAATAGTTGAGAAAATAAAGATTTCTGGCGAATGGATTGATGGACCAATCATTATTAATCAATATGGTATGGGTGGTCATGAAGCTTTGGCTGTAGGAGTGTCTCTTGATGAAATTGAAGAAGGAGAACACATCCTCAATTACAAGAAAGCACTTAGTAAGATGATGGAGATAGGAGATATAACTCCTATTAAAACCACTGAAATTGATAAAGCAGATGCGCCTAGTAAAGATGTCATCCTCAAAGAAGATGAAATTAATATTTTAGATTTCCCATTTATTCAAACTAATCCCGGTGATAATGGAAGATTCATCAATACTGGTAATCTCATCACAGTTCACCCAGATCAAGGTAGGAATGTTGGCACCTATCGAATGCAGATTAAGGGGCCAAGAAAAATTGGTATCAGTCCAGAGAAGAATCAGGATGGTTGGAAATCTTTGATGAACACTGAAGCAGATGTAGCACAAGCGGTTGTTGTATTGGGTACCGATCCAATTGTTTTTGCTATGAGCAGCTCAAAAACTGCAAGAACAGGGCAAGATGAACTCGAAATAGCTGGAGGATTCAAAGGAGAATCTATTGAAGTGGTCAAATGTGAAAATAGTGACATTCTGGTACCTGCAAATGTAGAAATGATTATTGAGGGTGAAATTCCACTCAATGACTTTGAGCCAGAAGGTCCTTTCGGAGAAATGTATGGTTATATGGGCAAGCCACATGAAGAAACGTTCTACATGAACATCAAAACAATTACACATCGCGTTAATCCGATGTTTGTTAATCAATTCACTGGGGTAACAAGAGGCTATGTTACCACTCCAGGTGAAGCGGCTTCCCTAAGAGGGTTCTCTAAATTTATGCCTGAATTAAGAGGGTTTCATATCCCAATAGATCATGTTGGATTTCTGTTTCTCAGTATTGAAAAAACCAAACCCAATCAGGGAATAGAGCTTGCAGAGAAATTCAATTTCTTGCCGTTAGGAAAAATCGTTATTGTGGTTGATGAAGATGTAAATATACATAACTCCAAAGAAGTTTTTCAAACGGTTGGAGCTAGATGGCAACCATATCCAGGTGCAAAAATCATTGAGGATACTGCTGGTTTCTTTTTAGACCCCAGTGCAGTAATAAGAGGCAGATCATCCAGGATTCTTATTGATGCGACTCGGCAGTTACCAGAAGAGAATGGTCCATCCCCCTATCCGAAGCTAAATAGAGAACTTCTGCTTGAACATGCTCCAGAAATATTTGATTTAGTAGAAGATAAATGGGGTCACTTAATACAAGGAGATTAATATGACAAATGAATCTAATTTAAAACCTTTCGCTGCAGGCGATATATTTGCGGGAGCTACTCTGCTCAATAATCCTAATGATGATCATGCGGGTGACGGAAGGATAATACAATTCGATACCGACCTTAATGAAAAGGGAACACTATGGCCAAAAAATACTACGCATTTGATAGGTGGACTCAAGTTTGATAACCACCAAAACTTATGGGCTTTTGACAGCCAACATTATTCAAATATAAGAATAGATACCAATGGCAACCAATTAGAAGAAGTAGATTTTGGTTCTCGCTCATATTCCAATGCCTGTTTCACAAGAGACGGAAATATCTTTTTAGGAGAGCATCTTGTGGGGGATATATCCAACAATAAGGCTCTTGAAGGTCCTCGTAAACTTGGGACTGTACTTCCTTTTATGCCTGAAACTGAACGATATGGTGATGGCAATCTTTATAAATTCTCAAGCTCTGGAGAACTTTTGGAATCCTATGAATCAGAAACACACGGTGGCATGCCAGGGTTTTTAGGGGTTACTTCATCTACCATTGATCCAGACGAATCAAAAATTGTTTATATTTCTGAATTAGGTAACCGAATCTTTCAATACGATATTATTAATAATCAACAAATGGATGATTTAATCACTTTTGAGCCTGACAGTGGCAATCTTGTTATTGCTATAAGTTATGCACCAAACGGTGATTTTTATTCCATTAAAGCTAACTTTAGAGAGGGTTTTGCTCTCTGCCAACATGACCCATATTCTGGTGAAATTATTAAAGAGAAAATATTACCAGGTCCTGGATGGGCATCACTTTGTCTTTCCAGTGATAATGAAACAGCTGTTATTGGTAATTTCTTCAATGGACAAATTGGAAAATTTATTATCGATACTGGAGAGATAATTGCTACAGCAGAAACTAATGTGGAACGGTCATTAGCAGGGATAGCCGAGTTTAATTAATGCCAAGCTACCATGGAATAGTCTTACCGTTATAATTGACATAAGCAGCGGTGTTATCCACAGTTATATTTTCAATATTACGAATCATATCAGCGACAGCAACTTCGGGTGGTCTCATAGGAAAAGGAAGGCCAGTCATAAAGTCAGTGTCGGTAGCCCCTGGATTTACCATTCCTACAGCTATGCCTCTGCTCTTAAGCTGAAGAGCAAGATTAACCATTAACATATTTAGCGCCGTCTTACTTGATCGGTAAAAAAATAAACGGGCTCCACGTTTTAAAGCCTTATCTATTGATCCTTCACTACTAGACACCGTAATAATTTTTTTCAGCTGGCTATCCCTAACATGAGGGTAAAAAGCCTCTGCCATTTTCATGGGCCCTATTGTGTTCACTGCTAATACGTCTTCATAAACCGTGTAATCCATTGTGCCAAAAATTTGTTTGCTGGATCCCCCAGAGATTCCTGCATTATTGAGTAGTACATCAATTGGAGTATCACTAAGCTGAAGCGCCAGCTCGTCAATTCTATTATGATCAATAACATCCAACTGCATAATACTTAAGTGATCTGGGTAATTCTGTTTTAGATTATTTAATTCATCTGCTCTATCTGGGTTACGGCATGTAGCAATAACTTTCCAACCTTTCTCTAAATATTGTTTTGTAAATTCTAGTCCAATGCCACGGTTTGCACCTGTAATTAAAGTGGTAGGAGTATAGCCTGTTTCTTCTGATCTAAGCTGATCACTGAACATTGGCCCTACAAATAGAGTAACGGTGAGAAAGACGGTAAGTAATTTTGATAGATTGTTCATGTTTTTTATTGATTCATTTTAAATATATAAAGATTTAACTCAATGGAATTTTATCAAGTACCCAACCTTTTTGTTTTTTTCGCTCTGGGGAAGGAATGGCAAATGCTTTTTTACCGGTGTCTTGCTTGACAGCTTCGGTGTTAATTTTCCATCCCTTTTTTTGCCATCCTGAAAGAAGTTTTCTGTATTTAATACAAGGTTCATCAGATGGTAGTAGGAATTCCTTGGTATTAGAGCTTGGAGTTAACACCGGCTCTAATTGCTCAAGAACAGTAATGTCCTGTTGTGCAATCACCATACAACGATCAGCTATTGGTTTATCCATATTTGGATCAAGCATCATTTTTCTCATATTAATCAGAAAGATTTTTACATGGTCTTCTTCAATTGGACACTCAAACATATATTGTCTAAATTCTGAGTTCTCATTAAAAACAATATAAGTCCACATTTGATTAGGGCCCACAATGCCAGAACCTGCCATTCTTTCATCACTAGCCTCTTTTATCTGCGGTCCTTCATTTTTTGAAGCTGGAGATCTAAACGCATGCCAAAAACCAAATCCCCATTTTTTTGGGCCAAACATATTGTCAACAAATTTAAGATCATTAACCTGGTAATCATCATCTTCCCCTTCATGGCCATGTGTCGGGTGAACAAATTCATTATGAGCAGCGTCTAGTCCATTTTCAATTGACCGTTCAAAATTAATTTTTGCCTCATAAGTTAACCAATTAGCTCGCCAGTTTTCTTCGTCTTCAAGTTCAGCAATCGGCATAATAGGAGGTCTTTTGCCCTCTTCTAAATCACCTAAAAATGCAAAAACAATACCGTATTTTTCCTCTGTAGGGTACGCGTCAATTCTTGTCCTTTTTGGTATTTTTGCATCCTTGCCTAAAGAAGGTATTCGCTTACATGCGCCGTCGCCATCAAATCTCCATCCATGATAAGGGCATTGGATACAATCACCTCTTATAACTCCACCAGACAAAGATCCACCTCTATGAATACAGGTGTCACTTAAAGTATGTGGAATTCCTTTAGAATCCCTAAAAGTCACAAAATTCTGACCAAGCATCCGCACTCTCATGGGTTCATCTTTTAGCTCTTCACTAAAAGTTACTGGGTACCAAAAATTGATATACACAATCCTCTCCTTATAAAACTATATAAATTTACAACAGACTAATATTTTAATCTAATTTCCTTAACAGTAGAATACGATATATAAATCAAAAAGGATTTGTAACTGATATATTGTTTTACTACTGTTAAACATATAAGCGATAAAAAGAGGAAATAATATGGCTATGATGCAAGGAAGCAATAAACCAAAAAACCAAGACAAACCAGCTGGTGGGCCTCCATTAGAAGCTATGACAGCTGCAAATTTAGCTCCACCTACAGGTATGGAAGGCAGAGAAGAAGACCTAGCTAAAGCAATGCAGATACTGGTTAAAACAATGAAAATACAAATACCGTATCCTCATGATACAAATGATGCACTACTAAAAGCACACCTTAATGCGATTCAATTTGCGAAGGACAATAATTTACTAGAAGCCTATGTTGAACATGATCTTAACACCATGAAACCCTTGCTAGAGCGTACAAAAGCTATGATAGAGCGTACTGGGGATAAAGAGTTGGCTTTAGTAATGAATTTTGAAAGAACAGGATGCTTTTTCCAAATGTTCCTTGATCCTCAAGCAGAGCCTGGAAAGAGAACTTTTACTTTCCCTTTCAGGAAGGTTCTAAATGCTGCCAAAGGTCTAGGACAATTTGATCTAACTGAAGAAGAAATATTAGATAAATGGTGGAGACCTAGATATTTAGGCTATGGCAAAGCAATAGGTGTTGAATTAAAGATTTCTGATATGGATGAAAATGGGAAAATCACTGTTGAGTTAGCATAATTCTTATGAAGTCAGCGACCAAAACTTCAAAACCAAGCTATATTCCGACTCGTGAAGAGCTCACAAAAGCCGCTGCAGACCTAATACCTAAACTAAGAGAAAGAGCTGAAGAAGCTGAAGATCTGCGGATGATGCCTGATGAAACTATAGAGGATATTAAGAAGGCTGGAATTCATAAAATGTTCACTCCAAAACGCTATGGCGGGTTTGAGATGGATTGGGGAACTCAGGTTGATGTAGCAAGAGAACTAGGTAAAGGCTGTGCATCCACATCATGGATGTCTTCAGTGGTTATGTCTCACTCATGGAACTTAGGAAGATTTCCCGCAGATGCTCAAGAAGAATTCTGGCCATCATGTCCTGAAGCAATTATCGCAACTGCTTTTGCTGGGGGCGGTGAAATGAAAGAGACTGAGGGGGGATATATTCTTAATGGACTCTGGAGATTTGCTAGCGGGGTAGATCATTCTGATTGTTCTATCGTTGCAGGACAATATAAAAATAGCCGTAGCAAATCAGGAACTGTGCTGGACTATAGAATGGCTTTAATCATGCCTGATCAATATGAGATTGTTGATACCTGGCATGCAGAAGGGTTAAAGGGCACTGGGAGTAAAGACATCAAAGTTGTAGACACTTTTGTACCAGAACATAGGACCGTTAAAGCATTAGAATTGGGCGGTAATAACCCGCCTGGTTCAGAACTACATGAAAGTTACATTTATCGAGTAGAAATGGGAATGTATTTTAATACTCTTCTATCAGGTCCCATTCTGGGAGCAACTCATGGAGTTATGCTGGAATATCTAGATCAAACTAGATCACGGTTTGGTTCAATGTTTGGAGAGAAAGTCTCAGAACAAGCCGCTGTTCAACAAAAAATAGGCGAGTCTTATGAAGAACTTAGAACCAGCGACTTAATAATTGATAACTTATGTAATTTTCTTCATGAACAAGGGCAAGCTGGAAGATCTATTGTGGGTGATGATCGGTTGAAGATAAGAAGAGAAACTGCAATGGCAGCCCAGTTATGTTTAAAATCGGGGACTCGACTTTCTGGGATGATGGGTGTTACAGCACAAACTGGTCGTAACCCAACACAAAGGCAATTTAGAGATCTAAGAACTATGTCAACTCATGGGGCGTTACATTGGGATAATGCCACAACACCTACAGGTCGATACTTACTAGGCATAGAGACTGATGACCCTTTTATAGACAAACATAATCCATTTATAAACGACTAAGTTATGAGTGGTGTAAAGCTAGGAAGCCAACTACTAAGGTTTTTTAAACTTAAGTATGAACCGACTTGTTCGGTCTCTTATATGCTTTTCAAACACCATATCAGTTAACTCATCTTCAGGGTTTTCAAGTATTGATGATTCTTGATCAAAAATAAAACCTGCTGAGGTCACCTCTTCTATAACAAATTCTTTTTCAATCCGATGAATATCATGGCAATTATCTATGCCATGTCCAACCTTGGCATTATGATCGAGAATTCCATAAACTCCATCTGGATTCAGTGACTCAAAGATAGCTGAATTCATAGCACCCCTGTCTGCTTTGGTCCAAACAGAGTCATGATAGGTCATGATATTAAAAATCTTATCAAGCTGTTCCGGAAAATTAGGAGACTCCATTTCACCAACAACAGGGATCATATTATCTTGTGGAAACTCACCAAGTCTTTTCTCAATAGGGTTTCCCTTCCAACGCTCTACACTCATTGGTGAAGTATGCGCATAGACTATTCCTCCATCTTTTAGAGCATGAGCTATGATTGAGGAAAGATACCCTCGTCCTGAATTCATTTCACCAATTTTGTCGGTTGTTTTTATGTTAAAGAAATCTAGAACCTCACCCGGCTTTCTATTGACATCACGCTCACGATCAGAATCTGGTCTGTTTTGGTGTGTCACGGCACTTAAAATATGGTCAGCAATCAATGTTCACTCCTTATTTTTTAACAGAATTCTTCCCGGAAGTTGGCCACTGAATTCTCCATTATATAGGACTCTAGTTCCGTTCACCCAGACTGAATGAATGCCTTCGGATTTTAGTGTTGAATCTGCGAACGTGGAATTATCCTTGGTATTATCTGCATCAAACATCACGAGATCGGCAAATGCACCCTCTTTGATCACACCTCTATCTTTTAAGCCTATATTGGTCGCTGATAGTAGTGTCATTTTATTAATAATCCTCTCAAGGGAACCGAGACCATCCTTACCACGATATTTAGAAATGACTTTAGGGAATGTTCCACATCCTCTGGGGTGAGAGCACTCCAGTCCGCCGTCACTGGTAACATTACTGTGTGACCAATTAAGAAGCAGGCGAACATCACTATCTATCATTCCTTTAGCGACCACATATTCTACTGCTGAGGATGCTGAACTTAGTCTATAGCTTTCATCACTTAGTTGAGAGAGCATCTCAACCTCGCTTTTACCGAGCTCATTGGCAATATCTGCGACTGTTTTTTGTACATAATCAGGATGCAAAGAATGGTAAACAAAGGTTATATCTTTGGCAGAAGATAAATTTTCTAGTATAAATTCTGTCTCTTGTAGATCATTGAAATTTCTTTCTGGATATAAGGTGGTAATACTGCTAGACCATGCCTCATAGGGATAAACATCAGTGGTTACATTAATCCCCTCTTCTCTTGCTGCATTCAAGACCGATAGAATTTCATCTGTCCGCCCCCAGTTAAATGTTCCATTCAATTTAAAGTGATCAATATTGACCGGAATTTTTGCCTGTCGACCTATTTCAATTGTCTCGTCTATAGCCTCCCAGTATTCCCTATCTTCACTCCTGATATGACTTTTGTATTTACCGTCATAATTCGCAGTAACTTTAGCCAATTCAATTACCTCAAGTGTTGAAGAAAAGATCCCGGGATCATACTCTAATCCTGTGCTTAATCCGTATGCGCCTGACCTCATGTCTAGCTCAATTAAAGCAGACATGGCTATTATCTCTTTTGCTGTTGCTTCTCTTTTAAAATCTTCCCCCATAACTTCTAGACGAATACTATTATGTGCTGAAAAACTAGCCACATTAATAGCAACCGGGATTGATTCAAAATATTCTAAATACTGATTGACTGAAAAAAAGTCAGCATCTACTGGTCCGTCAGAGAAGCCATCCATGCCCCTAACAATTGTCGTAACACCTTGTGTAATAACTGCAGATGCATTTGGTTCTGTGTCTAGTCCTATATCATGATGACTATGTGTATCAATAAAACCAGG
>MDSV01055670.1_pt1 | contig 21595 bp, 17 predicted proteins | sample 810851 | NCBI WGS metagenome assembly MDSV01 (sample SAMN05326640, study PRJNA326480) | marine metagenome | isolation source: seawater | place: Atlantic Ocean: North East | collected 2012 | reverse complement strand
GCGCCCTCGATAGTGCCCACCAATGGCATCGATATGGCGGTGTACGAGCAGGGCTCAGGCCCCGCCGTAATTTTCTGTCATGGCTTTCCAGAACTGGCTTTCAGCTGGCGCAATCAGCTCGGCGCGATAGCGGATGCCGGCTATCACGCCATCGCGCCTGATCAGCGCGGCTATGGTATGACCGGCGGCCCGCAAGACCCCATGCAATATGATATGGGTATTTTCTGTGATGACCTGGTTGGAATGATGGACGCCAAGGGCATCGACAAGGCGTTCTTCGTGGGCCACGACTGGGGCGGTGCCCTAGTCTGGGCTATGGGTGTGCTGCATCCGGATCGTTGCCTTGGCATCATCGGGCTCAACACGTCTGCGGGTCGACCCGCGAATCTGTCGCCTGCCGATGACGCCCAGCCCAATGATATTGTTATGACGTCGAATTACTACGTGGCGACTTTTTTGCCACCGGGACAAGCGGAAGCGGTGCTCGAGGCAGATGTGCGCAAATCGTTTGAATTCTTTTTGAGTCGGGGTGGTATTTGGGACGCGGACGCCTTCCGCAGCTTGCCTGAAGAATCAGCAGAGCGGCAGATGAACCTGCTGGCAATGCTGCAGCGCGATGATCCGCCCGGTGACCCTTTCCTGCCGAATGAGGTCATGCAGTATTTTGTTGATACTTATGAGACAACTGGCTTCACCGGTGGTCTCAATTGGTACCGCGCGATTCCTCGCATGGGTCCAATCATGGCTAATGCGGCGACGCGTATTGAGGTGCCTAGTCTCTACATTGGTGCAGAGAATGATGTGATTCTGCCGCCATCATCTGCCAACGGCATGGAGGATTTCATTACCGATCTGGAAAAATATACGGTAATGGATAGCGGGCATTGGACCCAGCAGGAGAAACCTGATGAGGTGAATCGGGTCATTATTGAATGGCTTAATCGGAAGGTTGGTTGATTTTCAGAGCAAATCGCAACTAGGATTATTATTTGAATCAATTTTAAAACTGGCAGGTTTGCAGCTGGATATTTGTGCCTGACAATAGCGCGAGTTCGACTTCAGCGGCACGCCGTGAACCCATCATTGAGGGCAACGGCCGCAAACGTCGAACCTGCTCCTTGGCCTGCCATTTCAGAGGATCACTAAACAACCAAGGATACATTAGCCGGCTCCTATTTTTTGAGAACCATATTCAATAACACGAGAAAGAAAATGAAAAAACTATTAGTCGTTACACTGCTGGCATCGCTTGCTGCGCCTGCCTTTGGGCAGATTAACGCGCGGCTCATGCGCTATATGGATATTTCCGATTCGCAGATTACTTTTGTGTATGGCGGTGATGTTTGGTTAGTGGCCAAGGAAGGCGGGCAGGCCGTGCAGTTGACCAACTCGCCGGGCGAAGAATCTTATCCGCGTTTTTCACCCGATGGCAGCGAGATTGCCTATACCGCCAGCTATAACGGTAACGAAGATATTTTTGTGGTGCCCACTAATGGTGGCGTGCCGACGCGTGTGACCTATCAGTCCCATGCTGACCGCATGCTAGATTGGCACCCGGATGGCCAGCATCTTTTGTTTGCTTCGCCCCGTGCCAGCGGTACCCAGCGGGTGCGGCGTTTGTTCCTGGTTGATAAGCAGGGCGGCTTGCCGGAGTTGTTGAACGTGCCTTACGGCGAAATGGCGAGCTTCTCTCCAAATGGCAATAGCATCGCCTATGTCACCAGGTTGGCGGAGGATCGGCCTTTTAAGCGCTATCGTGGAGGTTTCTCGTCTGATGTCTATCTTTACAATCTGACTGACGACAGTGCGGTCAACATTACCGACAGCGCGGCCATTGATGCCAAGCCTATCTGGCTTGATGACAAGATTTTCTTTCTCTCAGACCAGGACGCGAACATGCGTCTCAACGTGTGGGTATACGATCTCGATGAGGGTTCTGCCTCTCAGGTTACTGCATTTACAGACTTCGATATTTCCTACCTTGGTGCCAGCGACTCAGAGCTCGTATTCGCTGCCGGGGGTGATCTCTACCGTATGGATACCGCGGAGCTGGAGCTTGAGCAGGTGGCGGTTGATGTGGTGAGCGATCTCTCGGCTGAGCTGCCGCGGGCTGAAGACGTGAGTGGGCGCATTGCCAGCATGACTGCAGCGCCGGGCGGGACCCGGGTGGCGTTTGAAGCCAGAGGTGAATTGTTTGATGTCCCGGCTGAAGAAGGGTTTACCCTTAACCTTACCCGGAGCAGTGGCGCCTTTGACCACAGCCCAGCCTGGTCTCCGGATGGCCGCTTGATTGCCTATTGGAGTGATCGATCCGGTGAATACGAAATTCATCTGCATGGCGTGAGTGGCGGGCAGAGCAGCCGCCAGCTCACAAGTCGGGGTAAAGGCTATGGCTACGGCTTATATTGGTCGCCTGACAGCAGCAAGCTCTCGTTTATTGATGAGACCAATACGATCTACCTTGTCGATGTCGAATCAGGCGAGGTGGCTGAGGTCGCAAGCAGTGTGTGGAACCTGGGGCATGGTTCCCGCTACGGTTACAATATTTCGTGGTCGCCGGATTCGCGCTGGCTCACCTTCGCCCTGGGTCAGCAAAATACTCACACGGCGATTTACATCTATGACGCTGAAGAAAGTGAGCTGCAGCAGGTCACCAGCGGATTCTATTCAGACCTGAGCCCGATCTTCAGCGCCGACGGGCAGTATCTGTTTTTTCTGACCAATCGTAATTTCGACGTGGTCTATTCAGACCTGGACCAGACCTGGGTCTATCCCAATGCAACCCAGCTTGCGGCTATCAGCCTCGACCCATCAACGCCCAGCCTGTTGCCGGTCAAAAATGATGAAGTGGAGTTTGCAGCGGATGAAGATGAAGCAGAGACAAATGACGCAGCCTCTGAAGACGCAGCTGTGAACATTATGTTTGCCGGCATGGAGGCGCGGATTGAGTTACTGCCACCAGCGGCTGGCAACATTGGGGCCCTGATGCCATTTGATGGCAAGGTCGCTTACGTCAGACGGCCCAATACGGGCTCTGCCGAAGAAGATGCCAACCTGGTTTTTTACGACATTGAGGGTCAGGAAGAGAAGACAATTCTTGCTGATGTGGATAGCGTGGTAGCCACAGCGGACTACTCGGGATTGTTGGTGGAGAGCAATAATCGTTTCGGTATAGTCAGTGCGGAGCCGGAACAGCGGCTGGAAAACGCGATCGCCACAGATGGTCTTGTGATGCAGCTGGTACCAAGAGAAGAGTGGCAGCAGATTTATGATGACACCTGGCGCCGATATCGCGATTTCTTTTACGATCCGGAAATGCACGGTCTGGATTGGGATGCGTTACGTGAGCAGTATGCCGCGTTGCTACCGGACGCGCGTACCCGTTGGGATGTGCAGCGCATCCAGTTTCATTTGTTGGGTGAAACCAGCGCGGGGCATACCTATGTGCGTCAAGGGGATGTGGAGACAGTGGAGCGCAGAATGACCGGTTACCTTGGCATAGACTGGGAGCAGGAGGGCAATCTCTACCGCGTTGCCAGAATCGTGCAGCCAGCGGCCTGGGATACGGAAGTGCGCAGCCCGTTTGATGCGACCGGAATTGAGGTGGGCGTTGGTGATTACATTCTCGAGGTCAATGGCATGCCGTTGCGATCTGACCTTGATCCCTACGCACCTTTCGAAGGTCTGTCTGGAAAAACTGTTTCACTGCTGGTCAGCGCCACCGGGGAGCGCGAAGATGCTGAAGCGATTATTGTCAAGACCCTCACCCAGAGTCAGGAAAATTTGCTGCGCAACCTTGAATGGATTGAGAGCAATCGCCGCATGGTAGAAGAACTGTCTGACGGCAGGTTGGGCTATGTCTATATGACTAATACCGCAGACCGTGGCCAGCTGGAGCTGGTGCGCATGTTCTATGGCCAACTCGACAAGGAGGGCTTTGTCATCGATGAGCGCTTCAACGGTGGTGGTCAGCTTGCAGACCGTTTCCTCGAGCTGATGCAACGCCCGGTTGTCTATAACCTGCATTGGCGTCATGGTCAGGATCAAACGCAGCCACCGCAGCCAGGCTCCAACGTGCTAGGCATGCTCATCAACGGCTGGGCTGCATCCGGCGGTGATGGCCTGCCCTGGGCTTTTCAGGAACTGGAGGCTGGCCCTATTGTCGGTGAAAACACCATGGGTATTCTGGTGGGCCCGGCCACTGGCCACAACCTGATAGACGGTGGTGGTATCACTGTCCCCGGCGCACGGCTCTACGACAATGATGGGCATTGGTTCTGGGAAGGTGAGGGCGTGAGCCCGGACCTGGAAGTCTGGGATGACCCATCAATTCTGGCATCCAGCAGAGATCCGCAGCTGGAGCGTCTGGTTAGCGAATTAATGGAGATGCTGGAAAGTGCGCCGCCGCGGATGACGCCAGCACCCCCGTTAGAAGATCGCACTGCACGGGGATTGCAATAACATTTGGTGCGGGGCTCTAGGCTCAGGGTCTAATTGAGCCGCAAGGGATTCTGCTCGGAGGTATTTTGAGCCGATAGCCAATCCTGAAACGGCTGCCGGTAATTTATGCCGGTATCGAAACCGTCAGGGTCAGTTTCAGGGATGATGTTGTAGCCATCGCCGCCCGCGTACATGAAGCTGTTTACCAGCACCCGGTAAGTCTTGCTATCATCCAGCTCTTCGCCGCGGGCACTTAGTATCCAGCGATTGCCGCGGCGAATGAGTCCCCCGACTACAGGTCGCGTCCCGGTTTCCACCACCGTGTGCACGGTGGCACCATCCAGCTCGGTGGCAATAATAGTGTTATCAAAAGGCATCAAAGCCATCACTGTGCCTACGTCAATGATGCCCTCAGGCAAATCGATGCGGATGCCGCCGGCATTGGTTATGGCAATGTCGGCGCTGGGATCTGCCAGTAACCAGCTGTTGACAATCGCTTGTTCTAATTCTTCCCCTCTACGCTCAAACACGCGATCGGAATAAGCCAGCTTCTCGGACAGGATTTCTTCGGTTTCTGAGGACCAGCTGTGTACGATACCCGCTATGGTCTCGTTATCAGTTGCATACTCGTTGTCATGGATAGTGAACATGCGTTGAGAGATGACATTGCGTTCGGTATCTACCGTGAAGCTTGCCTTCGCGTAGGCAGTAAAATGGAAGCCACCGCTCAGCAGCACGGAGCCGTGAACGCGTCTGGCGAGCAATTCATTGCAATGACCTGCACCAAACAGGGCGATATCCAGATCCCTGGTATTGCGAATCAGGCGCTCCAGCGGCTCGACACAGACATGCGCAATCACCAGGTTGATGTCAGTATCCTGAGCCTGCACCAGGGGCAGGGTTTCACGCAGCGCCATTTCGTAATCGATGAAATCCAGATCTTGCACGTTAATAGGGTTGGTTGCCGAAGGTGTATCCAGGGTGGTCAGCCCAATGATGCCAACGCGCAGCTCATTCACAGTCGTGACCGTGAACGGCAGGATGCCAATGTCTGTTGGTGACTCTCCGCTGCTGCGCCAACGTGTGTTGGCACTGAGGTAAGGGTAGTCGGCTTCTACAGAACGGGCCTTGATAACTTCCAGCCCGAAATCAAACTCGTGATTGCCAACTGCGCTGGCGTCATAGTTCATGGCGTTCATCACCTCGACCATGCTCTCACCCTCGGTCCAGGTTGAAATCGCTGGGCCGGTCCAGTTGTCGCCGCCGCTTAGAATCAGGAATGGCCCGTCTTCGTAATAACCCTCTTCTTGCTGCCACATCTCATAGAGGTGGGCCGCTGATTGACCGGGCTCCATCCCTTCCATCCAGCCGTGCTCATCATTGGTATAGAGTATGGTAAGCCGGCGTAGATTGCTATTCTCAAGGTCGCTGCTGGCGCAGGTCGTGAGAACGAGACTACAAAACAGTAAATATATGCGAAGTCTTAGCATTAACATTGGCTTCAAGTTCTTAGTTGGAAAGATATGATCCAAATACGAAATCGAGTTTATTGCCTTTCACCAGCAGAGGCATCGCGAATCGCCTTGAACTCATTCCCTGCGTACCACCGGGGAAATTCAGTTCCGTTTGCCAGGCGCGAAGTGATGTTGAAGTACAGCAGCAAGTCCTCTGCAGCACCGGCCATGTCCCAGTTTGGGTCATACTCATCGCTGGGTTGGTGATAGCGATTGTCGGTGTAGTCTTGAGCCTGGGCGGCACCATATTCGCGCCCTAATTCTACATTGTCTTCGCCAGACTCAGCATAAAGTGCCGGCACCCCGACCTTGGCGAAATTAAAGTGATCGGAACGATAGTAGTATCCGCGTTCAGGGGTAGGCTCATTCTGAAGATAACGGCCCTGTTCGGCAGCGGCTTCGTCAAGATAGTCTTCCAGCTCACTGCTGCGGGCACCAACCACGACGACGTCTCGAGTGCGACCAAAGGTGTTCATATTGTCCATATTGATATTGGCTACAGTCTTGGCAATCGGATAAACCGGGTGTTCGGCATACCACTGCGAGCCCAGTAAACCGGATTCCTCGGCGGTGACTGCCAGGAACACAATGCTGCGATCTGGTGGCGGCTGCTGCGAGTGGAGATACGCCAGCGCCAATAACCCAGCGGTGCCGGTGGCATTGTCCGAGGCACCGTTATAGATCTGGTCGCCCTCCAAATCTGGCACCATGCCCAGATGATCCCAGTGTGCGGTATAGATGATAGTTTCTTCCGCTCTGGTGGTGCCGGGAATGGTGGCGATCACATTCTGGGAGAGAGAGGTACGCACCGAGTTCTCCACTGAGACATTGAGTCGAAGGTCTGACATGGGAACTGCCGAGAATCCGGGCTGGGCAGCCTCTGCTTGCAATGCCTGAAAGTCGAGGCCAGCGCCATCAAAGATCGCTGCAGCTGTTTCCTGGGTAACCCAGCCTTCGATCTCGGCGCGGTCGCCGTTAAGGTTGGCCGCAGTGAGACCAATCTGTGGGCCGGTCCAGCTGTTGTTCACAACCCCCCAGCCATATCCTGCCGGGCCAGTCTCATGCACGATGATAGCGGCTGCTGCTCCCTGGCGAGCAGCCTCTTCGTACTTGTAAGTCCAGCGGCCGTAGTAGGTCATGGCATTGCCGTTAAAAAGGTTTGGGTCCTGGCTCGCGTAGCCGGGATCGTTGACCAGGATCACCACAGTCTTGTCGGTGACATCGATATCCGCGTAGTCATTCCAGTTTCGCTCCGGTGCCACAATGCCGTAACCGACAAAGACCAGTTCGCTGCCCTGTACGGTGACAAAAGGGATTTGCTGCTGTGAGCCTAAAACCTGTTCTTCGCCATAGGCGAAGCTGGCCTCATAATCACTACCCTGTATTGTCAAGGCAGGTGCTCCCACAGCGGTGATCTCGGTGACTTCAACAGACTGAAAGTAACTATCAACATTGCCAGGATCTGCGCCGAGCGCGGCAAACTGATCGCGCAGGTAATTTATGGTCAGCTCCTCGCCGGGTGTAGCCGGCGCGCGGCCCTCATACTCATCAGATGCGAGGATAGCCACATGCTCATGCAGCATGGCCTCAATCTCGGCAGTGGGTGAGTCTTTGGTTACTGCCGCGGCTTCTGGGCTAGCGGTCTGAGCTGCGGGGGCTTCCGTGGTCGGTTCGCTGCAGTAGCTAAAGCCGAGAATCAGGAGTAAACCTAGGGTCAATGTTTTGTGTGGTTGGTGAATCATGACAATACCGTAGATCTCGCGTAAAAAAATGCGAGGTGAGGTTACACGGGATTGGGAGGGGCAGTCCAGCTCAATTGGGCTGCTCAGGCCCAAGCACCCTTTGCGGCAAAGCTCATCGATACGTCTGAAATTCGTGCGATCTGATCCTGAAGGACTATGAGAACAGATCGAGTTTTTCTACGCCGATTGGGAAGAGCTTGTCTAGGTCGTCCTGGACGCCCAGAAAGTCGCGTAAGGAGCGATGCACATGCTGCGGTGTGATGATGATGCCATTGTCGTCGGGCTGCAGAGTGCTGGTATTCAGTTTTAGTGCCTCAAAGTTCTCGTTGGTTGCGCCTATGATTCTGTTTCCCGTGATACCTGCCCCCATTGCCATAATGGCAGTGATATTCCAGTGGTCTTTGCCGTCCCCTTCATTGTAGAACGGTGTACGGCCGAAATCTGAGCCGATGAGTATAGTGACTTTGTCTTGCATACCTCTCAGTTCGATTTGCTCCCAGAGTTGATCGATGCCTTCCAGTAGCGCAGTCAGGCTCGGCGTATGGTCCTGATCGTGATCACCGTGGGTATCGAATCCACTGGCGTTGAGATTAGCGGATATGGCCAGGCCGCTGGCGAAGGCTGCGATGGCGACTTCTGCTTGACCGGCTAGGCCGCTGGAGACTTCGTTCGGCAGGAAATTCAGGAGACTTTGCAATTCCACATCAGAGCTTTTCACGGTTTGCAGCTGCTCCATTTGCTTCTGGCGCTTGGGCAAAGTCTCGGCCATGCGCTGACGAACCAGGCGTTCCTCCCTGGCCTGTTGCACCAGGGAGTAACTGGATTGGCCAACCAGTTCGAGGTCAAGCAGATCGGGATCGGTTGGGAACATTGAATTCGGAAATGCCAGCTGATTGAAGGTGCCCGGGCTCGCAGTGCGCACCGGCGCGACGATGGAGGCCGTGAAGTCGTAGCCGCCGTTCGAAATAAACGCCATGGGCTGGTCTGCAAATGGCGCCGCGGCAAGTGCGGCGATAGTGGGGTAGCCTTCTTCCAGCTTGCCGCTCCACATGAAGCGACGTCCGCTGTCATGACCGTTGGTCTGGGTATCTATTCCGTTAATGACCAGCAGGCGGTCGGCATGCTTGTTAAAAAAAGTGTCGAAGTGCCCTGTTGACTCGATTGCGGGCTCTTCGATCATGCTGGGATACGGCGCGTAAGATAGGTTGCCGGCTGACTTAATGGCGCTGGCTGAATAGTTATTGACCGGACCCAGGCCGTCAGCGCGCGGCGTGTTGCCTTTGGGGTCAATCAAGGCAGTAGGATCCCAGCCGCCGGTGGCGCTGATCGTAATTAGAAACCTCTCTGCGGTCGGGCCAAACGCGGGTCGGGTCAGGGACATGGGCAATACTCCAGCCATGCCAATCCCAGTGAGTGCTTTTAACAGTGTACGACGTTTCATTGCTGTATTCCCCCGGGTTCCTGGTTTATTCGTAGACGAAGCGGTAGTCAGACATAAGATAGGCCGCTACCGCGATCCAGGCCCGTATCACGTAATTGGGGTCGGTTGTCAGCGGCGATGCGAGATCATCGCCGGTCAGTAAGTCGTTGGTGCGGCGGCAGAGAAAGGGCAGATTGCCATCCTCAGTGCTGCCAACTGCGGCCTGTCCTGCTTCCAGGGTGCTGATGAATAGCTGGTAAGTAAGCTGCAGCTCAGGATCGTCAATGGCCAGGTCCTCAGCTAGCAGATGGGAATGCAGGTGCTGAATATTCTGCATGATTGCCACTTGATTGGCCGAGCTGGTGGGTTGGGTGGTGGTCTCCACGAAAGGCATTAGCAAGCGCTGCTCAGCGGCTGTCAGGAAATCATTGGGAACTGCGTAACAGGCCAGCTCATTACCCATGCGCTCCTGAACCGCAACCATAAGGCCATTGGGTTCGGTGAGTCGCTGAGTGACTACAAAGGAGTCGATGCCGCCATAGATCTGATGATAGTACTGGCGATCGTCCAGAAGTCTTGCCCTGCGATCGTTATCCTTGGCTACGCTGTACAAATCCAGCGGGCCGCGCCATTCGAACCCAAGCAGCGCATTGATTTTACGATGCAGCATCTCGGGGGAGAGCAAACGCGCAGCGCCGGTATCTTCGTGCACGATGGCAAAGGATTCTGTGGTGAGACCATCGGCCCGGAAATACGGGCTTAGCACTATTTCCTTGATCAGAGTCTTTAGGTTCTGGTTGTTTGCTACAAAACTGTCCTTAAGAGCATCGAGTTGCACGGATTCAGCGTTGTAGGCGTCCCATTCTGCCTCGGTGGCGTTATCACCGGGAGGAGCAAGCGGTTCGGCGCCAGTGAGGCCGTTATATACAATTCGCACCATGGCATCATTAAATCGGGGATCGACTGCCATCTGACTTGCCAGCCATTGCAGCGAGGTGGGCTCTTCGCTGGCAGGTCGATCGGCGCCAGCGAACCCGGCCTGAAACATGTCGTCATACCACCGCGCGTTGGGTCGATAGAAACCGCGGTCATTCCAGTTCTCAAAGGAGGAGGCAACCGGGTCTAGCAGGGCATGACAGACTACGCAGTCATCATTATCCAGTGTCGGTGCAGGGCTAGAGATGTCGACTGCTTCGCCGTCTGGCCGTGACCCCTCCAGCGCCAGGATGTCGACATCCATGAACAGATCATAAACCACCCTCGAACGGGCTCGGTTGCGGTTGGTGTCAGAAGTCGGGTAGCGATTCAGAAACATCAGGCTGGTAAGAATGCCAGCGTGTGGGATATCGCCTATTCTGATTTTGGAAAACTCAAAGTCTTTGATCTGCGCTGGCAGCCACTCGTTTACGTCAAATTCGTCCTGAAACGCAAGCTCATCAAAGACACCATAGCTCTTGGCCGAATACGGATTTACCATGAAATAATCGGCGGTCAGGATTTCCGTCATGGGTAGTTCGTTTTTGACCACGTGGTTAATTAACTGCAATGGTTCGCGAGCGACACTGTCATTAGATAGAATGAGATTTTGCACCCATTCATCGTCGCGCGTGGCCTCCTGGGGATCGCCAAACCAGAATGCATCGGGAAATATGCGCATTAAGCGGAGTGCCTCAGCGCGTCCGCCGTTCACGCTCAGATAGCGGTCGGTGAGGATCAGGTCATTGAAGATTTCCGCGACGCGATCGTAAAACTTGTCCTCCTGCATCATCCCGTCTAGCACTGCGCGCAAACCGGCTTCGCCTTGATTGGCGACTTGCTGGGATTCTGTCGCCGTGGGCAGGCGGCTAACCAGCTGCAAAGAAGCCTTGCGCAGGGTGTCATCCAGCGACAGGCTTGAAATTGCCTGTATAGTCTGCTCCACCATAGGATTGTCAACTATCTGAAACAGATTAAGAATATATTCGGCGGTTTTGCTGGCGCAGTCTCCGGCGCAGCTCTCCGGTGCGCCTACCGGCATGACGTTGGCGATGTAATTACTGAGTGTGCTGATACTGCTGCAATTTGCACAGTTCACCAATGAAACTGAAACCAGTCCGCCCTGGCCATCAACACCATGGCAGCTTGCGCACTGCGCGTTGTAGTCATCTTGGCCAGTGAGTTTTGTCTCCGCCGCGGTGACGACCGTAAAAACATCTCCCGGCTGAAGCTGCAGGTCCAGTTTGTAAAAAACGGTGTCTGCCTGGACCATGGGAATGCTTAGCTCGCTAGTCTGAAGATCATAAGTTGCGCCTGGAGTCAGGCTGGGGTTGGCTGCCAGGGAAGACGTCAATTGGAACGTGAGATTTGTCGTATCAACCAACTGTAGCTGTAGTTCAAGTGAGCCATAACCTTCCACGTCGATTCGGGGAATAGTCAAGGTATCGTCAGAGAAGGTCGGCAGAGAGCTTCCGCTTTGGGCTGAGGCGAACTGACTTGCGCATAGGGCCCAAAGCAACAGACTGGCTATCTGTAACAGTGATTTCAGTTTGTCAGGCATTCGAGGCATTGGGCTTCTCACTCTTCATTGCTGGTGGTCATGTTTTCACACCGACCACGATCACACTAATTGGCGGTTAAGCAAGATAACGCGGCTTCAGAGCTGAGGTTGACAGTATTAGGCCGTTAAACAAATTTAGTTGGAAGGTTATTGCGAAGCTGGTCACATTTTTTTGTCCGCAGCATTTTCGCAAGGAGTTTTGGCGTTTTCCTTTATGTCGCGCGGTGAGGCGCGTGGAGGCGGTGGGCAGACATCGTGAATTCGAGAGAACACTGTGTCCCATTGCAGCAATCGTTGCCGCCAGGGCATTGAATCTAGCAGGCTGAAGCTGTCAACTGGCGCCTGGGTATACAAAAATCGCTCACCCTCGCCTGCCAAAGAGACAAGGAGATGCAGTCATGATGGTTTCACGATCCTATGAAACGAAAGCGCGGCACTTGCTCACCTGCGACCTCTACCGATTCAGTGAACATGGCGAGTGGTCTGACCCAGATGTCACGCTCACCATAGAGAGGGCGATAGACTGCCAATAACTCTTCAGTTTCGCTGTGGCGGGCAACATAAAGGAGTTCGTAGTTGTTGCCTTTATAATGTCGATACAGCCCCGCTGGTGGTTGCTTTTCGTTTGATCCTGACATGATTAGCTGGCGTCTCTGCTAGTTCGGTGATGGAATATCGTCGGGCCGCGGCGGACGATCACCTCGCAGAGGGCGGCCTCCATCCCTGAAATCATTGGGGCGCGGTGGTCTGAATCCGTCCGGGCCTGGTCCGCCGAAGCCGCTGAATCCATCGCGGGGCCCGCGCCGTCGGACAAAATTGGTAGCCGACTGACGTTCGGCTTCCGAGAGTTCACTGAGAATCGCAATGGTTTGTTCATGAGAACGCGCGCCATAGGCCTCGGACGCAGCTCTCAAATCAGCAAACGCGGCTGTGATCGCATCATTATCGAATTCGCTCGATGCCATCAGTCGATTCACTTCTCGCTGCGCTTCAATCATGGCCAGGCGCAGCGGGATAATCTCAGTTGCCAAAGGTTCGATCACGCGGGTGAGCTCCTGTTGCCGGTCTTCGTCAAGATCTCGAATAATCCAGCTCAGGTTGGGTGGCAAAGGGCGTGCATCACGGAAATCGCTCACGCTGCCCATGCGCGAGCCAATAGCGCCCAGCAGAAACAGATTCAATCCCAGTGACAATAGCAGGGCCATGATGAGTACATTGCGTCTGATCATGGCAAGTACTCACTGTCGCTATAGTCGTTGAAGGACAGCATGATCAACTCGTCATCCCAGTACTGGTACTCGCTGCTGTCTTGCGGGGCGCCAAGATCAGTAAGATTGCCCACCAGTATCCCGAACACCAGTGGCAAACAGGCGGCAAGGGTAGGCCGCCACAGGCTGAGCGGTGATCCGCTTTTCGGGATTAGCCAGTTAATCAGGCGATCGCTCAGGGACAGCTGCTGCGGTGGCAGCGCCTGGTGCAGAATTCGAGTTTCCAGGCCTGGGAAATGGGGTGGGTCTAGCGCATCCAGTGACTGCTCCAGGAGCATGAACTGCCGCAGGAGTTGCTGTGCTTCTTCGCTAGTCGCTGTCAGCTGCCGACAGGCTGCGCGGGATTCCTCGGGCCAGTTTGCTTCAACTGCACCGTAGGTTTCCAGGATTTGAGTAAAGGCATCAATATTCATGATCATTTAACCGATAGTCTCGGTTTTCTCCTCGCTGTTGATCTCTCCTGACGCAGGTTTCATTGCTGTGCTGTGCAAATTCCTGCTTTCTAGTTGTGTGCGGAGGCTGCGACGCGCCCTTGCGATGCTTGATTCCAATGCCTTGACGGAGACATTCATAATAGCAGCCGCCTCTTTGTTGGAAAAACCGGCGTAATGGCAAAGCATGAGTGCACTGCGCTGGGTTTCCGGTAAGAGACTGATGGCGTGGTTCAGTCTCTGTTTCTCATCTATGGCAATGCTTTCGTTTTGCTCGTCACTTTGTGGGGTTTCAAGCAAATGCTCAGCTGCACCTATATCCAGTGTGTCACTGGTATGGGTTCTGCCATGCTTGCGCAAGTAATCGATGCACAGGTTGTGGGTAATGCGGTGCAACCAGGTCGTGAGTTTGGCCTTCTCTGGTTGCCATTTCGAGGCATTGGTCCAGAGTTTCAAAAATACTTCCTGACAGATGTCTTCGGTGTCCTTGCGATTACCAAGCAGGCGGAAGGCGTAATGACTGATGGCGTTCAGATGCTGACTGACGAGAGTCTGGTAGGCTGACTGGTCGCCTTTGCTCACGGCGAGCATCAATTCTTCATCAGTCATTACGCGTTTGCTATTCCGTTGCTGCTAAGGGAATCAAGACAGGCCTGATTGTCCTCCTGAATTGGCGCCGGGTCTACTGCGACGACCGCCGCGCTCACTGCGTCCAGCTCGGCGAGGTGGCTTCAGTTCTTCGGCGCTCAGCACACCATTGCCATCAGCATCGATTTCCAGAAAAGTGGCCTCGCTGATTTCAAGCGCGGACAGGAGTCCATCGCCATCCAGGTCCATCTCTACGAACTTGGCCATGGCGCGTTCTTGCATCTTGGCCTGCATTTCGGCGATCTGCTCAGCCGTGGGCTTTGGTCGGTCACTCTGGTCGCCACCTTTCCCTTTGCGACCGGGCCGTCGACCTTCTGGCTTGCCCGCAAGAAATTCTTCCAGCGACACCAGCCCATCCGCATCGCTGTCGAGTCGTTCCACCGGGTTCCTGCCGTTCTCCAGGAATTCCTCGAAGCTAAGATTGCCGTCGCCACTGGTATCCAGGCCATTAAACAGCTCTTGAGCGCGTTCGCCAGGCTGTGCGCTGCTCAGGCTGCTCCAGCCAATAAGCCCGATACCGGTAAATAATGTGAGTTTTTTCATGTTGAGTCTCCAGGTTTTGTGCTTTCAATGCTTTATACGGGGCATTCAGAAAAAACCTTCTCATCAGAGATATAGAAATATTGATAAGTTGCGGGCAGGGTGTAAGCTTGAGAATCACCGTATCCAGAAAACAGGACACACCATGAAAAACATTTATAAGAATAAGCATTCATTTCCCGTGTTCATTCTGTTGAGCGCATTACTGGTGGCTCTGCCCGGACAAGCCCAGGACTATATGCTGGATCTAGACTGGCCTAAACCGTTGCCAGAAGGTATCGAATGGGGACAGGTCCCCAATGTCACCATGGATGAGGAAGGCTATATATACGCCTTTCACCGCGCTGAACCGCCGGTGCTCAAGTTTGACCAGCAAGGCAACCTGGTGGACTCATTCGGCGGCCCGCAATGGGTGGCGCTGCCCCATGGATTTCGTCTGACGCCAGATGGAGACATCTGGACCACCGACTTTCAGCGCCAGCGCGGTCATACCATTACCAAGATCGATACCGACGGCAATATCCTGTTGCGCCTTGGTGCCCGTGGCTTTGCCGGCGCTGGCCCCAATACTTTCAATGGCCCTGCGGATGTGGCCCAGGCAGAAAATGGGGATTTCTTTGTCGCTGACGGCCATTGGAACAACCGTATCGTCAAGTTTGATAAAGATGGACGCTATCTGATGGAGTGGGGCACAAAGGGCAGCGGCCCCGGGGAGTTTAATGTGCCCCATACCCTGCTTATCGATCGCCGGGGTCGTATCTTGGTTGGCGACCGCTCCAATGAGCGCATCCAGATTTTCACCCAGAATGGTGAGTACCTGACGGAATGGGATCAATTCGGACGTCCCAGCGGCATGTTCATCGACCACAACGATATGCTCTATGTAGCTGACTACGAAAAGCTGCACGGCGTTACCTACGGCAATGCCGAAGATGGCACGGTGCTGGGCTTCATCGAGGGCTCAGAGCCTGAGGGGGTAGTCGTGGACCTTGACGGCAATGTCTACACCGGCGAGGTAACCGGCGGAGAAAGTGGCGAAGGCAGCATCATGCGCAAGTTCATCAAGCAATAGGACGTCATTCAGGATCCTGGCACCCAGCTATCAATAAGTCGGGCGACCTTCAGTCGTCCGATACCTCGCACCAAGGCCAATATAGGTCTAATTCCGATTATTCTGTTAGAATCCTGCCTCCTTCACGCAGGTCGGTGCCTCCAGGGCATTGACTGTCACTTGTTATAGGGCCTGGTAAGCATCATGGAACTGGCTGAAGAAGAGTTGGGCGAGCATCATCTGGACGAGAAAGAAGTCGTCGATGTGGTGGTGCGCTTCGCCGGCGACTCCGGTGACGGTATGCAGCTCACCGGTAACAACTTCACCCAGGCTACTGCGCTCTACGGCAACGACCTTTCAACTTTTCCCGATTTCCCTGCCGAGATCAGGGCGCCGATTGGCGCTACCTTCGGCGTATCCGCGTTTCAGATTTATTTCGGTGCTGAAGATGTCACTACCGCCGGTGATGAGCTGGACGTGCTGGTTGCCATGAATCCCGCTGCACTGGTCACCAATATTCATAATTTGGTAGAAGGGGGGTTGGTGATTGTCGATAGCGGTGCCTTCACCGCCAAGAATCTGACCAAGGCCAAGTACGCGTCGAATCCTCTGGAGGATGGTTACCTTGCTCGTTATCGAGTGCTGGACATCGATATATCGAAGCAGGTGCTGAGTGCAGTTGAGTCGTTTGGTCTGGGTCATAAGGCCGCATTGCGCTGTAAGAATATGTGGACGCTAGGTCTGGTCATGTGGCTATTCGACCGGGATAGGGCGCCTACTATAGAGAGCCTTAAAGCAAAGTTTGCCAGTAAGCCAGAAATAGCCGAGGCCAATATCGCCGCTCTTAATGCGGGCCACGCCTATGGTGATACAGCGGAGCTACCGGTAGGTATTCATGTGTATAAGGTGCCGAAAGCGAAAGTGGCACCTGGCACTTATAGAAACATCACTGGAACCACGGCACTGGCCTGGGGTTTGATAGCTGGATCTGAGTTGGCGGATATCGACATGTTATTCGCATCCTACCCAATAACCCCGGCATCCAACCTGTTGCATGAGCTGGCGAATCGTAAACAGTTTCGGGTGAATACTTTTCAGGCCGAGGATGAAATTGCGGCCGTTTGTGCAGCCATGGGCGCGTCTTTTGCTGGTTCGCTGGGAGTGACTTCCTCGGCGGGGCCGGGTATTGCGCTTAAGGCCGAGGGTATGGCACTGGGCGCTGCGTCAGAGCTGCCCCTGGTCATAGTCAACACACAGAGAGGCGGGCCTTCCACTGGCCTGCCAACCAAGACAGAACAATCTGATCTGAATATGGCGCTCTATGGTCGTCATGGCGATACACCCATACCGGTGATTGCGTCATCGACGCCGGCGGATTGCTTTGACGCTGCCATCGAAGCAGTGCGAATAGCCATCAAATATATGACGCCGGTGATGCTGCTGTCAGATGGCTATTTGGCCAATGCGGCCGAACCGTGGAAGATTCCAGACAGCGAAAAATTTGAGCCATTCCCGGTTCAGCATTATGCGGATCCAGCAGGCTTCAAGCCTTCTATCCGTAATGATGACACCCTGGCCAGGGTTTGGGCCAAGCCAGGGACGCCAGGTATGGAGCATCGTATCGGCGGCATTGAGCGCAGTTTTGATACCGGTGACATATCTTATGACCCGGCTAATCACCAGAAGATGACGGACTTGCGTCATGACAAGGTGAAGGGCATTGCCAACGATATACCTGAGCAGGAAGTCTGTCTCGGCAGCGGTTCCGGTAAATTGGTCGTAGTGGGATGGGGTTCTACTTTTGGTGCTATCCATCAGGCGGTCAAGCGCGCGCGTCGGGAAGGTCTGGACGTCTCTCATGTGCACGTGCGCTACCTGTCGCCATTGCCACGCAACCTGGGTGATCTGTTGCGTGGATTTGATCAAGTATTGGTACCGGAAATGAATACCGGCCAGTTCTCGCGTTTGCTGCGTTCGGAATACCTGATCCCTGCAGATGGGCTGAACAAGGTAGCAGGGCAGCCATTTAAAATTGGTGAAATACTGGCGGCGATACATCAGAAGATTTCGAATCAGGGTGTTGATACTGAGCAGTTGGGAGCATCCAGGGAGGTGGCTTCATGAATCAGGCGATTCCTGCTCTTACACTTAAAGACTTCGCTTCGGACCAGGAAGTGCGGTGGTGTCCTGGCTGTGGCGATTATGCGATCCTGAAGACCATCCAGAAGCTGATGCCGGAACTCAATCGCCCCCGCGAAAATCAGGTTTTTGTATCCGGTATTGGCTGCTCCTCTCGGTTTCCGTACTACATGAATACCTTCGGGTTTCACACAATTCATGGCCGCGCACCAGCTGTTGCAACTGGCGTTAAACTGGCCAATGAGGAACTGGACGTTTGGGTGATTACCGGAGATGGTGATGGCTTCAGTATTGGCGGCAATCACATGCTGCATGTCCTGCGCCGCAATGTTGATCTGCAGATATTGCTTTTCAACAATGAGATTTACGGGCTTACCAAGGGCCAGTATTCCCCAACTTCTCAGCCCGGTACTCGCTCACCTTCATCACCAGAAGGTTCTATTGATGCACCGCTATCACCCTGCGAAGTTGCATTAGGAGCAGGTGGCACTTTCATAGCACGATCCATAGACACCGAGGCAAAACATCTCTCGGCGGTAGTGAAAGCTTCACACGCACACAAGGGGACAGGATTCGTTGAGATTCTGCAGAACTGCCCAATTTATAACGATGGTGTATTTGAGCAGGTAAAAGACAAGAAGCTTGCACAAGACTTTCGTGTCGAGGCGGTTCATGGAGAACAGCTGCTCTTTGGCAAGGAAAAGGAAAAGGCTATTACATTAAATCGCGACACGCTTGCGCTGGAAGTGATTGAGTCGGCAAATAACGCAGACCGCATACTTGTCCACAATGAGACCAATCGAGTGCTGGCGCAACTTCTCGCAGCCATGTCAGGCCCTGATTTTCCAGTGGCCGTTGGTGTGCTCTACAGTGAAGCCAAGAGTACGTTCACAGCAGATACGGAAGCCCACCTGCAGCAGGTTCGACGTGGTAGTGGAAATCTCAAAGGTTTGCTGCATAGTGGACACATTTGGCAAGTGAAATAGCTCCTAACCTGTCCACATTGAGCCCCTCACTTTTTAACCAACTTGCCGACAGGACAAAAAAGTGATCTACGACAATATTCTGGAAGCCATTGGCAACACCCCTATCGTTCGTCTCAATCGTATTGCGCCTGAAAATCAGAGCATCTATGCCAAGCTGGAAGCGTTTAACCCGCTGGCTTCCGTTAAAGACCGCCTCGCCATCGCGATCATCGACGACGCAGAGCGTCGTGGCACACTGCAGCCGGGCCAGACCGTGGTAGAGGCGACCTCAGGTAATACCGGTTTAGCGCTGGCAATGGTTTGCGCCGCCAAGGGCTATCCCTTTGTGGCGACGATGGTGGAAACCTTTTCCGTCGAGCGACGCAAGATCATGAAAGCGCTGGGTGCCAAGGTGATATTGACGCCGGCGGCCGAGAAGGGCTCGGGCGGTGCGACGGGCCGAGGAGCTGGCGCAGCAACACGGCTGGTTTCTGGCTAGCCAATTTGAAAACCCGGCCAACCCGGCCTATCACCGCAACACCACTGGACCTGAAATTCTGCGCGACTTTGCTGGCAAGGACCTGGATTACTTTGTATCCGGATGGGGTACCGGCGGCTCCATGACCGGGACCGGCCAGATGATCAGGTTGGCACGCCCGGAAGTTAAAGTGGTCGCGGTCGATCCAGAAAACGCGGCGCTCCTATCTGGCGATGACTGGAGCCCTCACAAGATCCAGGGCTGGACCCCTGATTTCATTCCCGCTGTATTGGATCAATCGGTCCCCCATGAAGTTGTTAAAGTCTCTGACGAGGAGTCAATCGCCGTGGCGAAACGCCTTGCCGCAGAAGAAGGTATATTCTGTGGCATCTCAGCAGGCGGCAGTATGGCGGCGGCCCTGAACCTGGCTGCTGAGGCAGCGGCGGGCAGCACTTTCCTGGTGATGTTGCCGGATACCGGTGAGCGCTACCTGTCCACAACGCTGTTTGCCGATATATCCGAAGAGTCAGACGATGAGTGGCTGACGTCACTTAAGCAACACAAGATTAGTCGCATATGACAATTGATACGGTAACCATGTCGAAACCGCTAGTCGATAGTGTTACCAATCGGCTAGTCCAGCGACTGATCCAGGAGTCTGAGACTGCGAGTTGGCGCACGCCCCAGCGATTTCGGCGCAGCTCGAGGGGTTAGAGAACCAGCAGCCAGATTACCTAGTTACCCATCCCTCTAACCTGCAGGCTTTGTTGGATAAGTTGGCCGTAAGCAGGGCGCAGCCGGTATAGCTTAAACAAGTGCGAACAGTAGGTGAGGCGGTTAGTGATTCCTTGCGAGCTAGTTGTCTAGATATCCTCGGAGCGAAACTAGTGGATTTTTACAGCACGGAGGATCTTGGCTACGTGGCACTGCAGTGCCCACGCCATGATTATTATCATGTCCTTACGGTTTCTGTTGGTAATGACCCAGCTGTTCGCGGCCTTTACTGCGCCTTCGGCCCCGATCTATTTTCCTGGTGTGTCCTTCTTTGCCGCAGCAGTGCTGAGCGCGCCGTGCCTATTCATCTTCATCTCGGTAGTGCGGGGCCACCAGCTCATCGCACTGGGCAAGGCCTGAACCGAGTCGCGCTGCTTCCCTGCGACAATGCCCACTCAGGGCTTTTCAACAGTTTTCTGGCGCCAGTTTTCATCCTCATACCGGTATCACGCAGAAACGGCCAATTCCTCTGAAGCCCCTGTATTTAGTAGCGTTTAGCTTGACACTACTATCCCTGAATGGTTATATCTCAGCTCCTCCGGGGGAGTATTTCTAATTAAAGCAATAAAGGTAGACCTATGAAGATTCAATGGCTGCTCATAGCAATCGCAGTGCTATTCGCCGGTTGTTCTCCGACTGAGACAACTACTGATTCCCAACCTGCTTCGGTGGCAGCTGCGGCTGCGGCACCCGCCAGTGACGGGATTCCTCGCACCCCAAGCGGTAAGCCAGATTTCAACGGCATTTGGCAAGTGATGATGAATGCCAACGACAATCTAGAGCCAGCCGCGCCCAAGGCAGCTTACCAGCTGGTTCCTGGTGACTTTGTCCCGGTTCCACATCCTGAAGTCGTGGCAATGGGTGCCGTCGGTGCTGTGCCAGCGAGCTTCGGTGTCGTTGAGGGTGGCACAATCCCTTACAAGCCCGAGGCATTGGCCCGTCGTGATGAAAATGCCGCCAACTGGCTGGCGAATGATCCTGAAGTGAAGTGCTATATGCCCGGCGTGCCGCGCGCGACCTACATGCCGCACCCATTCCAGATTTTTCAGAGCGAAAGTGCATTCTTTATCGCTTACTCTTTTGCCGGCGCAGTGCGTAATGTATTCCTGGAAGATCCGGGTCCAGCGCCACTGGATTCCTGGATGGGTCAGTCTTACGGCTACTGGGATGGCGATACCTGGGTAGTGGAAGTGACTGGCCTGGATGATCGAACGTGGTTTGATCGTGCAGGTAACTATCACACCTATCAGCTCAAGGTCACCGAGCGCTATGACATGGTGAGTGAAAACGTCATCATGTATTCAGCGACCATGGAAGATCCCGAGATCTTCGAACGTCCCTGGACCATCAGCATGCCTATCTACCGTCGCCTCGAAGAAGGCTACGAGTTGCCGCAATTCAAGTGCGTCGAGTTTGTAGAAGAGATGATGTACGGCCAGTATCGCAAGGGCGGTGAGTTCGAACAGCGTCTGCGCCAGGAAATGCTCGAGGAGGCGCAGAGCAACTAATCGTTTCATGATTCAGCGGCGTAATACCAGCAGATTTGGAGTTTCTGCCGCTGATTCGTTAAAATGAATGAAATTCCGGTGTAATTGACTTCCTCAGGCGCGATAACTCGTGTAAAAAGAACCAATTACGTTAAGCAGCTG
>MDSV01105352.1_pt1 | contig 21596 bp, 17 predicted proteins | sample 810851 | NCBI WGS metagenome assembly MDSV01 (sample SAMN05326640, study PRJNA326480) | marine metagenome | isolation source: seawater | place: Atlantic Ocean: North East | collected 2012 | reverse complement strand
GTGCCTCTCAAAAAGAAATCACCTCTGCATTCAGAAAACTCGCCAGGAAACATCATCCAGATGTAAATCCTGGAGATACAAAAGCAGAAGAAAAATTCAAGGAAATCAATGAAGCTCATAGCGTCCTCTCTGATCCGGAAAAACGTAGCCAATATGATAGGTTCGGTTCTTCACGGGGAAATTTCAATACCGGAGACTTTTTTGGTGGGAATAATTTCGGAAATATGAACTTTAATGGATCAAATTTCCAGAATTCCGACTTTTTCTCATCCATGTTTGGAAGACAGACCCAACAAACCAATCCTCAACCTATAAGTCATGAGAAAGAATTAGAGGTTGAGGTCACGTTAGAAGAAGCGTTCCATGGCGCGAAGCGAGTAGTAAACATAGATGGTAAACGTCTTCAGATATCTATCCCACCTGGAGTAAAACAAGGATCTCGTGTCCATATCAAACTCAAAACTAACACGATAAAAGACTTGTATTTAAATATATCCATGCAAGACAGTCTCATCTATTCAAGAAAAGGAAATGACATATATGTCGATATTGATATCCCTTTATTAGATGCTGTTTTAGGAGGAGACCTCGAAGTAATAGACCTAGATGGGACAGCACACAAATTAGAAATTCAACAACAAACCCAAAATAACACAACTATTAGATTGGCAGGCAAAGGGATTCCTGCACTGAACAAGAATGATATGACAGGTGATTTAATTGTGGTGATGCAAGTCGTTATACCGGACGACCTAACTACTGAAGAATTAGAACTTTTCAAACAATTAGACCAAATCAGAAATAAGGCGGATTAGTATGGTATTCCAAGAACAATTCAAAGAAGAACCTTGTTTCGTTATAAGCATTGCGGCAAGGATGGTAGGAGTCCATGCTCAAACTTTACGATACTACGAAAGAGTTGGATTAATCTGGCCCAGTAGGTCAGTTGGAAAGCAAAGATTATATTCTCCTGCAGACATTGAACGGCTCCGTAGAATCAAAGAGTTAACAGAAGACCTTGGTGTCAACTTAGCCGGAGCTGAAATAATTTTAAAATTATTAAAACGGATAGATGAACTCGAAAGCAAACTCAATACAACTCAGGAAACACTTACCAGGCTACAAGATCGAGTAGTAAGAAAACCATCAGCGAACAACCAACAGGGGGTATAAATATGCTAAGACCGGAACAATTTACAGAACAAGCACAGCAAGTTTTGCAGAATTCACAAGAGATAGTGCGTAAATACAACCACACTCAATGGGATGTAGAACATGTATTAATGGCACTCCTATATTTCAAAAATGGTGTAGTGTCAGATATTCTAAATAATCTGGAAATAGACACTACAGAATTGAAAACCCAGCTCGGCCAATCTTTGGAAAGCGCCCCTAAAATAAATAGAACCGGGAACCAAATATACACTACTCCCAGAGTGGCGCACTTGTTGGAGATGGCTAAGGAAGAATCTGACCGTCTCAACGACGAATTTATAAGTGTAGAGCATATCTTTGTAGCTGCAGTGAGAGAGACGCAAGGTGTCACTTCAGTACTGCTCCAACGATTCGGTATAGACCAAGAAAAAGTATATTCTGCATTAATGCAGGTCCGAGGAAATCACCGAGTAGATGACCCAAAAGCTGAGAGTAAATATGGATCATTAGAAAAGTATAGTGTGGATTTAACTAAATTAGCCAAAGAAGGCAAACTAGATCCTGTTATAGGCAGAGACGCTGAAATTCGAAGAGTCATGCAAACATTGACTAGAAGAAAAAAGAACAATCCCGTAATTATAGGTGAAGCGGGTGTTGGTAAAACAGCTATTGTAGAAGGACTATCCGCTAGGATAGTGGCAGATGATGTGCCTGATTCATTAAAAGGCAAGAAAGTTCTAGCGTTAGACATGGGCGCTCTCGTCGCAGGATCGAAATTCAGAGGAGAATTCGAGGAACGATTAAAGCTGGTAATGGATGAAGTGAAATTAGCACACAGAGAAATCATACTCTTTTTAGATGAAATACACACCATGGTCGGAGCCGGGGCCTCTGAAGGGGGGATCGATGCCAGTAACTTACTTAAGCCCGCTTTAGCCAGGGGAGAACTCCAGTGTGTCGGAGCTACGACTATAGAAGAATACCGTAAGCACATTGAAAAAGACGCCGCATTAGAACGTAGATTTCAATCAGTTTATCTGGAAGAACCTAACTTGGAAGAGACCGTAGAAATATTGAGAGCTCTCCGTCCACGGTACGAAGCTCACCATAAAGTAACAATAGAAGATGCTGCTTTAGAAGCAGCAGCTCGACTGAGTAATAGATACGTTGTTGATAGACAATTACCCGACAAAGCGGTCGATTTCATAGATGAAGCCGCAAGTAAACTGAGAATAGACATGGAAAGTTTACCGGCGAACTTACAACATTTAGAACGCAAAATTTCAGAGTTACAAGATCAAGAAGAAGCATCTGCGCAATTATCTGAATATGAAACCGCAGCAGAGATTAAAACGGAACGCCTTAAATTAGAAGCCGAATTAGATAACGAAAAAGCTTCTATATTAGGTGACAACAAAAGTGAACTTGTAGTCAACGAGAATGATATCGCAGCCCTAGTATCCTCCTGGACAGGTATTCCAGTAGGCCGGTTACTGGAATCAGAATCTGGAAAACTGTTAGATATGGAGGAAACCCTACACAATAGAATTATCGGACAGAACCATGCCGTTACAGCCATATCTGATGCCATAAGAAGGTCCAGGTCTGGAATCAGTGACCCTAATCGTCCCATAGGAAGCTTCATGTTCCTTGGCCCAACTGGAGTTGGGAAAACAGAATTGACAAAAACACTAGCGGAATTCCTGTTCGATGACGAATCAGCAATGGTACGAATAGATATGTCTGAATACATGGAGAAACACACCGTATCTAGACTTATTGGAGCCCCTCCTGGATACGTAGGATACGAAGAGAGTAGCGGTCAATTAGTAGAAGCTGTCAGACGACGTCCTTACCGGGTGATTTTATTCGATGAAATCGAAAAAGCTCATCCTGATGTATTCAACATACTGCTGCAAATACTTGATGACGGCAGGCTAACTGACGGTCACGGAAGGACTGTAGATTTCACTAACACGGTAATCATAATGACGAGCAATTTAGGCACCTCAGAATTTAGACGAGTCCCTTTCGGATTCAGAAAAGATACAGATGATCAAGACGAAAAGGCTCGACTGGAACAATCAGTCAATGAAGCCTTGAACAAAACGTTCCGGCCGGAGTTTCTGAATAGGATTGACGAAACAGTAGTATTCAACCCGTTGACTCAAGAAGAAGTGTTAAAAATGGTGGACCTGGTTTTGAACAAATTACGACAACGACTGACTGAACAAAACATATCTTTTGAAACAACTCCTGCAGCAAAGCTTCATTTAGCAACTCAAGGATTTGATCCAGTATTTGGAGCGCGCCCATTAAAAAGAGTGATACAGCGTCAAATAGAGAATCTGTTTTCTCAGAAAATACTCAACGGAGAATTCCAAACCGGAGACCACATCCAAATATCTGTTGCAAAAGGAGAACTAGGGTTACGCAAGACAGATAAAGGTGTTCAAAACAAAGCTGCCTGATACAATCTGCCTATATGCAGAAGAAATTAGCTGAAAAAGTATTCTACGGGTGGGTCATTGTAGCGACCATGTGGTCAATTAACTTCGCAACGATGGCCACGGGCAATCTCAACCTAGGACTCTTCATATTACCTATGGCTCAGTCATTGAATATGAGCAGACAACAATTTGGATGGGCTGCCACTATGCGTCGAGTGACTGCTGGGTGCTCTAGTTTTTTCATTGGCAGAATCCTAGATCAGTACGGACCTCGATCCTTAATCGCCTTGTCTTCCTTGACTATTGGAATCTCATTATTTCTGTGTTCGGTCATCACAAATCCGTGGCATTTTATAGTTTTATTTGCCATCCTAGGAATCTCAGGTTTAGGAGCGCCAAATAGCATTGTTACATCTGTTCCTGTGGCTAAATGGTTCGAAAGAAATAGAGGCAAAGCTTTAGCTGTTGCAACATCGGGACTGGGAATCGGAGGGATATTTTTTCTCCCTTTCACTCAAATATTAATAGAGACCACGGGATGGAGAAACGCCTGGACTATATTATCTATTATATTCGTACTCTTATCGGTACCTTTGGCTCTTATATTCTTAAAAAGGCAGCCTGAAGACATTGGCCTACATCCTGATGGTTTACTACCTTCACCAGAAAATCAGCAAGGTACCAACATGCCAATGAATTTCATTTGGACAGTCTCTTTGGCATGCAAGACTACAACCTTTTGGAAATTAGTCATTGTCTTCACTCTGTTAGGATTAGTACAAGGCGGAACAACTGTCCACAGGATCCCTTATTGGGTGGAGCAAGGCTTTGACCCAAGGATTGTATCCTATTCCTTTGCCGCGGACGCAGCGGGCGCAGCAACCATGGCTCTCATAGCAGGTTGGTTAGCTGATAGGATCAACATTGTCCACATAGGAATAGGGTCCTTTTTAGGGTTTACTGTTTCATTCATAATGATGATCGGAGCGACCAACAATTTCTGGTTGTTTGCTTCAGGCATAACATTTGGGTTAGCAGTAGGGGCTAACATGGTCTTGCATTCATTCATTTTTGCTCATTTTTATGGCAGAGAGTTTCTCGGTTCTATTCGCGGAATAGTGATGCCCGCCACACTTGCAAGTGCTGGTATTGGGGCTCCTCTCATAGGTTACTTAAGAGATGCCGATGGAGATTATTTCAGATCCTGGTGGATCCTTTTATCAGTCTGCGTACTGAATTCCGTCATCATGTGTACAGTAAAACCTCCCAAGCTGCGCGTAAAATAAAAAAAGGGCAAATCACCGTAGTGATTTGCCCTTACAATACTCAGGATTGTCCTAGGTATTAATGGTCGTGTTCCAAATGGTGATGAATATTCTCCACTGCTTCTTCTGTTAACCAAGCTTCCCAGCCATCGTGTTCAGTTAAGAACCACTCTGCAACTGCTTCTCCTGGATCATCTTTGTATTCTGACTTATCTTTGTTGTCGTTATACCAAGCCTCAGCAGGCAACTGGTACTCAGCTGGCCAACTGTACTTGTTGAGGAAAGATACTACATCAGGAGCATCTTCCAACATAGTAGCATGAACAGCGACCAAAACCTCTGCTAGGCCGAAGGAACAACCTAATTTAGGTTCTCCTCCACAATCTTCAGCAGGATCTTGTTCTAATACGACTAGATCATAATCTATGTCTGGTTGAGTGGGTCCCCACATGTATCCCAACCAGTCTGTACCTTTGTCACCGGCTGCTCCGATAGACGCGAACAGACCAGCCTGGCTGCCTGGATCTCTGAGTTCGATAACATCAGATAGTCCAAGTACTTCAATCTGAGCTTCGTTAACACCACGGCAAGCCCATCCAGCTATACATCCTACAAGGACACCTTTCCCGCCACTATCTGGTTCCGTAAACAAATGATGGTATTCCAACAAGTCTGTAGCTTTTACTAGACCAGGGTTAGCATCGAGGGTGTGTTGATGTACTACGAAAGTACTCTGCCAGTTATCTGCTAAGCTTTTGCCTACACCGATAACTTGACCGTTCTTGGTTCCTTTGTCCCAAGCTTCGTTTTGGTTAGGGAGCCAAACTTCCATGTTGATGTCGACATCCCCTTTAATCAATCCCTGAAATAATGGGACTGTTGAACCAGGAACAGAGCTAACAGGGTATCCATACCCATGTTCTACTATGTAACTGGCTACGCCATTTTGAACCATCACACTGGTCCAGTCCAATCCGGCAAATATGATTTCTCGTCTTTCTCGAGCTGCTTCCACCTCTACCTCAACCTCAACGGTTTCGGTAACGGTTTCAGTTTTAACCACTTCTACTTCTTTAACTACTTCGACTTCTTTGACCACTTCTACAGTCTCAGTAACAACTTGTGGTTCTGAGCCACAAGCAACTAAGGCTACGGTCATCATTGAAATAACTAATGAAAGAAACAATAATTTAACGTGCTTCATGATTTGTCCTCCTTGATAATTTCGCAAGCGATAAAAAACACCATGTTTCGTTTTGGATTCTTAAACCCTACCCTGAAATCACCCTTTCCGTCAAATCAAATAACGCATTTATAGGTAAATAAATCAAATTCCGAACACTATAATAGATTCAAATTATATGTTATGTTAACTAAAACGGGTGTTCCTGGGAGAATATTCAGCATGATTAAATCCCATTTGCCTCCAAGCTTCGAATGCAACTACCGCTACAGCATTCGACAAATTGATGCTTCTATTATGAGGCATCATCGGGATATAACTTTTGATAGCATCCTCATGTTTTTGGAGTAGTTCATTGTTTAATCCAGTGTCTTCTGATCCAAATATCAAGGAATCATAATCTGTATATGAACATTCAGAGTACAACACGTTTCCTTTAGCTGAAAAAAATATTAACCTGCGGTCTGGATTTGAGGATACGTAAGCATCAAACTCTTGATACTCATAGACGTCAGACAAGTCAGAGTAATCTAAACCGGCTCTACGCAACTTAGCATCTTCCAGATTAAACCCTAGTGGGTGAATCAAATGAAGAGATGCACCCATATTAGCAGTCAATCTAATCAAATTCCCAGTGTTTGCAGGAATTCTAGGCTCTACTAATACAATGTGCATCTTATCCTTCATCAAAACCTTGCTGTGGGACCCTAGCTATTAACTATCTCCACACCGTTAAGAACGATTCTTTGAAATTCGGGGCTTTTAAAACTTTTCCCGTCATGACCAAGAAGCAAAACAAATACTTTACCTTCGCCGTATGTCCTGGTCCAACCCAATGGGAAAGTACCTCCGGGCATAAGCATAGGATTCTTATCTGGCCCCCACGGATGAGTGCCTTCCTCGGAATCCCCTGTGATAAATACGTCATTACCATCTTTCAATGCTAACCCCATATAAAGTTCATCGTCAGTCTCAAAATCTGTTACACCTTGTACTCCGGGATGATTATCATTGCTCACATTTACGGTAAATTTTCCGTAAGGTGGATGGAAGCTTGTTCCTGTGATCCAGCCTCCACCGGTGATGTCATGATATTCGGGCCAAGAATCAGCAACGCAAGTCGAGATGTGTATACATACAAACCCTCCTCCATTGGAAATATAATTAGTAATACCAGTCTTTTCGGCTTGGTTGAATGCTAGTGGTTCAAAATCAGGTAAGTTTTCTCGCCTTGTGTTGAAAACGACCGAGTCAAAGCTTGACATCATGTTTTCGTCGGAAAGAATCGAGGCATCTTCTGTGACGGTAACGTCGTGACCCGCATCTTGCAAAAATTGATCTAAAACTGGGGTGGATTCATCGTAAGGATGCCTACCACCACTCAACACTAATAACTTCATAATCCCTCCTTTATTAAGTTATAATCAGGAATCGCATTATACTTCAAACAGGTCGACATACGAAACTAAATAAATAGCGCAGAAATGTTTACTTGAATACAGGACGTATAATAACATTGTGTTTAAGAGGAAAATATGGCTAAATTAACTATAGTAGGAACAGGTCTTATCGGGACTTCCATGGCATTAGCTTTGAAGGAAGCTAATATAAATAATCTTGAGATCGTGGGCACTGACTATAATCGAGATTCACGAGTAGGAGCCCAAAAATCTGGTGGCTTCGATAAAATTGAAAACAAGTTGTTAAACGCGATTCACGATGCTGACATAGTCATATTAGCAGTACCAGTAATGGCAATGGAAGAGACAATGGGCTATATAGCACCAGAACTAAAGGAAGGGTGCATAGTTACCGACGTGGGCTCCACTAAGCGAACCATAGCTGAGTGGGCCTCATCCATCCTTCCCGAACATGTTGACTACGTAGGTGGTCATCCAATGGCAGGCAAAGAAACCCATGGACCCGAAAATGCTGAAGCAAACCTCTTCACAGACAAAGTCTATTGCATAATTCCGAGTCCTACAGCATCCAAAGAATCAGTGGAACAGATAAGTAAACTAGCAACTGCTGTCAAATCTGAACCATACTACATTAGCTTAGACGAACACGACAGTTATGTCGCTGCTGTAAGCCATCTCCCATTCGTTCTATCCACAGCTCTAATTCAGTGTACTTCAGGAAGCGAAAACTGGGATGATATCTCTCATTTAGCTGCTTCAGGGTTCAGAGATATAACAAGGCTGGCTTCTGGTGACCCTGTAATGCACAAAGACATCTCGGTATCCAATTCAGAACATATAACTCATTGGATCGATATGCTGATTACTAACCTAGAATCATTCAAACAACTCCTTGCAGTGCAAGACGAGCGCGAACCTTCAGAAGAATCTTCAGAAGAAGTTCTTGACTACTTTACCAAGGCATTAATATCAAGAGAGTCTTGGCTCACTAAATCTGGTGGGCTTTCTGCTCGAGGGTATGATTTTAACAAAGACGTCCCCAGTTTTTCAGACGGTGTAGGAGAGATGTTTTTAGGGAAACGACTCATGGATGCGCGCAAGCGTATGATGGGAGATTGGGGATCTAGCAAAAAACGAAAATAACGGGGTTTTATATTGGTAGAAATAATATCGTCACCCAAACACTTAAGAGGTGAATTACGAGTTCCAGGAGATAAATCCATATCTCATAGGTCACTTATACTTAACTCATTAGGTGCAGGTACCGGATACGTCTCGGGACTTTCAAGCGGCCAAGACGTATTGTCTACAAAGGGGATATTACAAAATATAGGAGTGTCTATCATAGACGGGAAACTCCCGGGAGAATACAAAATCACTGGAACTAACGGGACTTTCAGTGAAAGTCCTCACATATTGGATGCGGGTAACAGCGGCACCTCGATGAGATTAATATCAGGATTGTTAGCAAGTGCAGACATTTTTTCCGTTTTAAGCGGAGATGCATCTCTTAACAGTAGACCAATGGGAAGAGTAATCGATCCTTTGACTGAAATGGGCGCAACTATTTTGGGGAGAAAAGATAATTCTTTAGCTCCTTTCGCTATCAATGGCGGAAACCTCAAGGGAATAAAATATACTATGCCAGTGGCCAGCGCCCAAGTAAAATCCTGCTTATTAATTGCGGGGCTTTCAGCTGATTCATCCACCACTTTAATACAGCCTGCCGTTTCCAGAGATCATACTGAGCTCATGCTCAGCGCTATGGGATGCCAACTATCTTCCACAGATCTCGAACTAACCATACATCCATCAGAAATAAATACCATAGATGTGGAGGTACCAGGGGATATAAGCTCAGCTGCTTTTTGGATGGTTGCAGCGCTCTGTCATCCCGATGCCAAATTGAAAATTCAAAATATTGGTATAAACCCATCCCGAACAGGAATATTAACCGCACTAGAAATGATGGGGGCTGAAAAATCCCTTAACTTAACTTCCCATCGAATTCAGGGAGGAGAACCGGTAGCTGACATAGAAGTATCTTCCTGCCAATTACGAGGAGTAGAATTGAGTGGAGACTTGATTCCGCTTTTAATTGACGAAGTCCCAATACTTGCGATTGCTGCATGTTTTGCAGAAGGGATCACGACAATTAAAGACGCAGCAGAATTGAGGGTAAAAGAATCCGACAGGATCGCCACCACCGTAGAAATGGTACAAGCCCTGGGAGGTAGCATTGAGCCTACAGAAGATGGTCTCATAATCCAAGGTACAGGTAAATTACAAGGAGCAGAGTGCAACAGTCACCATGATCATAGGCTAGCAATGTCGTCAGCTATAGCAGGCCTACTATCATCCGGAGAAACAACAATCGTCAACCCAGAATCTGCATCGATATCTTACCCCTCATTCTGGGGACAAGCGCACCAGTTAATGAATGGAAATATCTGAGTCCGTACAACAACATAATAACCAACCATTAGTCGTGATCTTAACGGGACCGTCCGGTGTTGGGAAAGATGCCGCCTTAAACGAGCTGAAAAAATCAGAACGACCCTGGCATTACGTTGTAACAGCAACTACCAGACCTAGAAGGCACAATGAGACTGACGGAGTTGATTACATATTCATGGATGAAGCAGAATTTAGAACAGCTCTCGAAAACAATGAATTTTTAGAATCGGCTAATGTTTATGATAAGTGGTATGGAGTGCCAAAGTCTCAAGTATCAGGACCTCTTAAACAAGGTTTAGACGTAATCCTAAAAGTGGACATACAGGGAGCAGCCACAATCAAATCCCTAATACCAAACGCAATCTCGATTTTCATGATCCCAGGAACCCTAAACGATTTGGAAAATCGGTTAAGAACTCGTATGACTGAATCAGAAGACCAATTACAACTCAGACTTGAAGTGGCACGTGAAGAATTATCCAAGCTAAACGACTTCGAATATTATATAATTAATAAAGAGAATAGTTTAGAAAGTACTGTAAACCAAATAGACACTATTTTGGCCGCAGAGAAGCAAAGACTAAATCGACCTCATATAGAGATTACTTAAGGTGACATATGCCTGAAAACAGAACTTCGGAAACTCGATTGCCTCCATGGATTAAAGCCAAAATGCCTGGCGGACCAAAATACATGGAACTCAAAGATCTAATGAGGAAAAAAAACCTCCACACTGTTTGTGAAGAAGCGCATTGCCCAAACATTGGTGAATGCTGGGAGCTAGGAACAGCCACATTTATGATATTAGGTGAAATATGTACCCGTGCATGTCGCTATTGCGCAGTGACAACCGGGAAACCTAATGAGTTAGACACGTTCGAGCCGATAAGAGTTGCAGAATCTGTTAAATCAATGAATCTAAGCTATTGTGTTATAACTGCGGTCAACCGGGATGACCTGAATGATGGCGGTGCAGCAATATTCGCTGAGTGTATCAAACGTATTCGAGAAACTAGCCCTAGCTGCAAAGTAGAAGTCCTCATACCTGATCTTCAAGGAAATTGGGATGCTCTCAAGACAATACTGGACCAAAAACCAGACGTCTTAAATCACAATATAGAATCTACTCGAGAAGTGTTTCCTATAGTTAGAGCAAAAGGAAATTATGACTTATCTCTAGAACTAATATCAAAAACCAAATCTATCGACCCAGATATAGTAACCAAATCAGGGATCATAGTCGGCATGGGTGAAACGACCGTTCAACTAAAAAGAACTATGGAAGATCTTAGGAAAGTGGATTGCGATCTATTAACTATAGGGCAATACCTAAGGCCATCGCAGAAGCATTTAAAAACAGTTAAGTATTACAAACCTGAAGAATTCGAACACCTCAAACAAATTGGATTATCATTAGGATTTAAACACGTGGCATCAGGGCCATTAGTAAGAAGCTCTTATCATGCCGACGAGCAACATTTATCTGCTACAACATAAAGAGTTAACGGGTCACTCATGAGTGATGGAACGAAAGAAAATCCCAACGGGCGTATTCTGTTAACAAATTGTGTGATCCATTCACAAGACCCTATCGTAAAACAGTGTAATAATATTCTCATCGAAGGCAATACAATCACGAATATTTTTTATTCCCCATCTGGTAAAGAAACAGTGCCTGGGAGTTGCGTGCGGATTGACTGTTTTAATAATCTTGTCGTACCTGGTATAAATGACGCTCACATCCATTTACTATCATCCGCCGCAGTATTAACCCAAGAACGAATGCACCATATACCAGCATACGATTACGCAAAACTTAAAGATGCCATAGCCACTATCCTGGACCACACAACTCAACCTAAATGGATTGGAGCTCATGGGTTGGATGATCGGTTTTTCTTTGACCTTAACTTCAGTGCAGCCTGGTTAGATCAAATAACAATGAGTGATCCAGTTTTCATTTCTAATGAAACCGGGCACGCCATAATCTTAAATTCCAAGGCTATGCAACTCCTTAATATAAACCAGCCTGACTCAACTGTGACATATGGAGTCACAGACGTTAATGAAAACGGTCAACTCACTGGTAAGTTTTTTGATATGAACAGCATAATTTTTCATAAGATAAATCAAGTCACTAATCAATTTAATGCAGATCATAATCTGCCCACATTTTTCTCTTTGCTTCATGAAAAAGGAATCACATCAGTACAGGATGCTGGACACAATAATCAGATTCAAAAAATAAAGCGGCTTTCCGCAATCACCGATTTAAACAGGCTCAGAATAGGTTTAATGATTGGCTGTAACATCCAAAATATAAATGAACTAGCTTACATCAGTAATGAAATAAATACGGATATGGTGAAATTCATAGGGTTGAAAATTATGCTGTCAGAAGCTACAGGTAATTACATTCCTTCAAAATCGGAACTCGAGACCTTAATAAATTTGGCTAACAGTCACCATTTCAGGGTCGCTGTACATGCCGTAGAGGAAGAAGCTATTGATATGACTTTAGACGCGTTCAGAAGTGCCCATAATCAATATCCTCACATAATTAATAGAATAGAGCATTGCAGTGAGTACAGTCCAGCGATTATAGAAAAAGCCAAAACAATCCCTTTTTGTTCGGTCACTCAGCCCGGATTCATATTGCACCGTGGAGACTATTACATGCAATCCAATTCTAACGATAAACTTCGAACTTTATACCCTTTACGCTCGATGTTGGAAAGCTCGAGTGTACTAGCATTAAGTTCTGATAGCCCTGTTATTCCTCCAGATCCTTGGGAAGGATTTGTAAGTGCCCAATCACGCAACACCCTTCAAGGAAAGTTACTGGGAGCACCAACTGAAAGATTATCTTTCAACGAAATCATCAACTGTTACACTACTAATGGAGCTAAAGTGGAGGGACAGCATAATAATAAAGGAACCTTACGTACTGGCCTATTGGCAGACTTAGCCATTCTAGACACCTCTCTTATAGGAAGCTCAAACCCTGTCTTACTGACTATACTTGACGGGCAAATTGTCTGGAATTCTCAGGCCTTAACTTTGACGCTCCATTAGGTACTCTACCAGAGTCATAAGTGCATCAGAAGCTTTATTTTTAGGTAATGATTGGCATTGCTTTATAGCTTCTTCACAGTATTTGCCTATTATTGATTCACATTCGGAAATTACATCAGAATTTCTAACGTTGTCTGACAGTTTTAATATGTTCTTGGTGTCTTTTGGATTTTGTATAAAAGCTTTAACGGAGTCATCTCCGGAATATTTTGAGCAAAACAAAATACTAGGTAAGGTCATTACCCCTTGTATCAAATCATTACCTGATGGCTTACCTAATTCAGATGAGGTACCTGTGATATCTAACACATCATCCATCACTTGAAAGGCCATCCCTATTTTGTTTCCATAAATTTTTAATTTTTCTGCATCTTCCCTGCTTGCCCCTGCGAGGACTGCGCCCGATTCTGTTGCAGTAGCAAACAATGATGCTGTCTTATTGTAAATCCTTTCCCAGTACCCGTTGATATCACAGCTTACGTCACCGATATCAAAGTATTCTTTGAGTTCTCCTGAGGAAAGCTCCATTATGGTTTCAGCAAACCTTTTGACAACCGCGGTATTGCCAGTTTCGCAAACCATCACTGCAGATTTCGCAAAGATGTAATCACCAATCAAAACTGCCACATGATTACCCCATTTCTTACTAATTGTATCTGCACCTCTTCGTAGATCCGCATTATCTATGGTGTCGTCATGAATCAACGTAGCCAGATGCAATAACTCTGTTGCGGCAGCCATCTTAATGGGGTGCTCAGAAATCTCCCCAAACACAGACGCAGAAAGAAGTGTCATTACTGGTCTGACTCGCTTACCCGATCTTCCTACTGCATATTCCAAAACAGGCTTTGCATACGAAGGAGCAGTATAAGCAAAATCCATCAACCGTTCGTCAACAAGTTTCAATTCTGAAGATACTGGGGAATATATTTTTGTTATCTTATTTTTTAGATTCATTAATCTTTCTTGAAGTAGTGCTCCTAGACATTCACATCTTCTAATTCTAGTTTCTTAAACAAAGGAGTAGGCTCATTTAACGTATAGCCCGATTTAATTTGATCGATCACCTCTTCGGCATTCCACGAAGTAGTAGTCACACCCAAATTCAGCATGAAATCAATCTCGGCCGAACTAAAAGGAAGAAACGGAGCCACCATAGTTTTTAAACAATTTATTGTCGCTATACAAGTCCACAAGATAGTCCCAGCTCTTGCCTTATCTTCTTTGATAACTTTCCAGGGAGCGGCATAATCCAAGTAACGATTACATTCTTGCGCCATGCCAAATATCCGGCTGATTGCTGATTTAAACTTACAATGATACAAGTCATTATCCACGTCTGACATAACGTTCTTCGCTTTATTTAACAATTCCAGGTCTTCTGGATGAAGCTCAAGTTTTTCTGGAACTTTATGATCGAAATTTCTGTATGTGAATGAAAGTACTCTATTAACTAAATTCCCATAAGTTGCAACCAACTCATCATTGTTTCGGCGAATAAATTCAGACCAACTGAAATCGGTATCTCCAGTTTCAGGCATATTAATAGACAGGGCATATCTCAATGGATCGGGATCAAATTTTTCCAGATAATCAGGCAGCCAAACAGCCCAGTTTTGGGAGGTTGAAATTTTCCTATTCTCCAAACTCAGAAATTCGTTGGCCGGAACATCAAAGGGCAAGTTCAATCCTCCATGTGCCATAATGATCGCGGGCCAAATTATGGTGTGGAAAGGTATATTATCTTTCCCTATGAAATAATAGGCTTTAGTGGCCTCATTTTCCCAAAACTGAGTATAGTCAGACCCCGTATTTTTAGCCCATTCAATAGCAGCTGAATAATACCCAATTACAGCTTCAAACCACACATATATTTTCTTTTCCGTATATCCCTCAACTGGCACACTGATTCCCCAGTCCAGGTCTCTACTTATTGCCCTATCTTTCAATCCATCTTGTAAAAATCGAGTGGTGAAATTTTTAACGTTAGGTCTCCAGTGGTTTTTATCTTCGACCCAAGCAAGCAGCTGGTCTTCAAAAGCTGACAATTTAAGAAAAAAGTGTTCAGATTCTCGGAATTCAGGAGTCGCTCCACTTATCGCACATGTTGGTTTAATCAAATCTTGGGGGTCAAGAGTTCTACCGCAGTTATCGCACTGATCACCACGTGCTTTAGGGTCATGACAATTAGGACATTCCCCTTCTACGTACCGATCTGGCAGAAATCTTTTACACTCATCGCAATAAGCTAGCAGCATATTATCTTTATAAATATGCCCATCGTCATACAGCTTATTAAAAATTCTATGTACAACTTCCGCATGGTTCTGGGTATGAGTGTCAGTAAACAAATCAAAAGAAATACCAAGTTGGTCCCAGCATTCCAAAAATAAGGAATGAAATTCTCTGAAAATGTCTTCGGGAGATACTCCTTGGGCCTCTGCCTTAATCGTGATCGGGGTCCCATGGCTATCACTACCTGAAACCATAAGAACATTGTTGCCTTTAGATCTGTGATATCGAGCAAAAATGTCTGAAGCCAAATAGCATCCCGCCACATGTCCCATATGCAACGGTCCATTGGCATAAGGCCAAGCAACTCCGATGAAAATATTTTCTGGCAAATAATCCTCGATTTGTATCGTTTTTATGAAATCTTTACCATATTATATTAGCTTATATCGATTCATAAATAAACAAACTGTCTCCTCTGCTACGAATTGTATTGACATCTAACACCTCAATTGATAATATTTCAAAGGTTCACGCTACGAATGGGAGTAGTAGCAATTGCGCGCCTTAGAGAGAGCTTGTACATGGTGGGAGCAAGCGGCTAACGAATTGCGAACTCGCCCAGGAGCGATTTCTCTGAAATAGTAGTAGGGGAAACGGCTTGTCTCGAAATCGACATCCAAAGCTGCTTGGAGCACCTACTCCAAGAAGAAGGGTGGTACCGCGGGTATAAGAATCAAACCCGTCCCTTCAGGGACGGGTTTTTTTATTGGAGAAAATAAAATGAAATTAACTGGCGCAGAAATTGTCTGTGAAAGCTTAATAGAAGAAGGGGTAGACGTTCTATTCGGGTTACCTGGTGGAGCAATCCTTCCTTTTTATGGAGCATTGCCTAAATATAGTGAGCTAAAACATATTTTAGTAAGACATGAGCAAGCTGCAGCTATGGCCGCAGACGGTTATGCTCGCTCCACAGGCAAAGTCGGAGTATGCACAGCAACTTCTGGACCAGGAGCCACAAACCTTGTCACAGGAATAACAGCAGCTCAAATGGATTCTGTGCCTATAGTCGCCATTACAGGTCAAGTTAGCAGACCAGCTATAGGAAAAGACGCCTTCCAAGAAACGGATGTAACTGGTATAACTCTGCCTGTAACCAAACATAATTACCTAGTCATGAATACAGACGAAATAGCAACGGCCATCAAAGAAGCATTCCATATCGCTCGAACAGGCAGGCCAGGGCCCGTATTAGTAGACATACCTAGGGATGTACTAACAGAAACATGTGAGTACGTGTACCCAGTAAACATCGACTTGCCTGGATACAAGCCCAAAATGGAAGCTTCGCAAAAAGAAATAGACGAAGCAGTACAGCTAATTAATAATGCTAAAAAACCAGTTATCATAGCAGGACATGGCGCATTAATCTCACATGCTCATAATGAAGTTATTGAATTAGCTGAAAAATGCCAAATTCCCGTTATAACAACACTTCTTGGTATAAGTACATTACCCACTGACCATTTCCTAAACTTAGGCATGCCTGGAATGCATGGAATGGCTTACGCAAGTATAGCTATAGAAGAATCTGATACATTGATAGCTTTGGGTATGAGGTTTGATGACCGAGTCACGGGCAAGCTTGACGCATTCGCGCCAAACGCCCGAGTTTTACATGTAGATATTGATCCTTCTGAACTAGGTAAAAACATAAAACCGCATGTAGGAATCCAAGGAGATCTTAAAACTGTATTGAACCAACTGATTCCAGCGGTCGACAATAATATAAACGTGGATTGGATGAATCGAATTGAACAATTGCGATCTGAGCATCCGTCTTTAAACATTCGAGAAACATCCGAATTGCTTCCTCAATACGTATTGAAGGAACTAGCAAAAGAAACCAATCAAGAAGCTATAATCGTTACCGGTGTTGGGCAGCACCAAATGTGGGCAGCCCAATTCTGTGAATTCAGTTATCCAAATAGTTGGGTTACGTCTGGTGGTCTAGGAACGATGGGCTTTGAAGTTCCGGCTGCCCTAGGAGCAAAGGTTGGACAACCCGACAAAGCAGTATGGTCAATTGCAGGAGATGGTGGCTTTCAAATGACCTTCCCTGAATTAGCTACAGCGGTAGAAAATAATATTGACGTCAAATTCGCCATCTTGAACAATAACAATTTGGGAATGGTGAAACAATTACAAGATCTGTCATATGATAGTGAATATACTGCTACCCAATACGCAGGAAATCCAGACTTTGTGAAAATCGCAGAAGCTTACGGAATAACTGGTATCCGGGTAACCGATAAAGCAGAAGTGTCATCAGCTATCCAAACAGCAATTAATACCCCTGGACCAGTAATTGTGGAGTTTATAGTTAGGCAAGAAGAAAATGTCTATCCATTTATCCCTTCAGGACAAACCGTCAGCGACATGATCGAAGAACCTCAGCCGGAGATAAAAGTGTAGTGGCCATGGCAAATGAAAGACTACATACAATCGTGGCTCTTGTAGAAGACAAACCCGGCGTATTGACCAGGATAGCTGGTTTATTTAGAAGAAGAGGATTTAACATTGCTAGCTTGACAGTGGGCAAAAGTGAAGAAGTTGGTTTATCCAGGATGACATGTGTTGTAGATGGTAGCCCAGACATAGTGATCCAAGCTACCCGCCAATTAGACAAACTGATAGATGTTAGAGGGGTTTGTGATATCACCGAAGAAAAAATCATCGCAAGAGAGCTAGCGTTAATTAAAGTTCAATCTTCTCCAGAGACTCGATCTGACATCATCCAAATAGCTCAAATGTTCAGAGCAAACATAGTGGATGTTGGAACTGATTCTATTGTGGTAGAAGTTACAGGAAGTGAAGACAAAATAGCTGCTCTCCAAGACCTACTAAACCCTTACACGGTTATCCAGATGATGCGTACAGGAAGGGTAGCAATGACTCGAGGAAATAACAAAGAAGTATAAAAATTGGAGGATACATGGATATATATTACGACAAAGACGCGGACTTAAATCTACTATCAGGTAAAACTATTGGCATTCTGGGTTACGGTAGCCAAGGACATGCCCACGCCTTAAACCTCAAGGATAGTGGTCAAGATGTAATGGTTGGGCTACACCCAGAAAGTAGTAGTCGCAAACTAGTTGAAGAGGCAGGACTCAAAGTAGGTGACGTCCAAGAAGTCGCAAAAGAAGCAGATGTTTTAATGGTAGTAATACCGGACCACATCCAAGGGGATATTTACAAAACACAAATTGCTCCCTCCTTAAGACCCGGATCTTCGCTAATGTTCGCGCACGGATTCAGTATCCATTATGGAGAAGTGGAACCATCAAAAGACATTAATGTAATGATGGTGGCACCAAAAGCACCCGGACACCGAGTCAGAGAGTTATATGTTGAAGGGGTTGGTGTACCAGGTTTACTCGCAGTACACCAAGACTCCACAGGGGAAGCTCAAGCACTCGGTCTAGCATACGCAAAAGGCATAGGCTGTACTAAGGCTGGTGTGATAGGTACTACATTCAAAGATGAAACTGAAACAGACCTCTTTGGAGAGCAAAGTGTACTATGCGGTGGCGTAACAGCACTGATCAATGCAGCATTCGAGACACTCGTAGAAGCCGGATACCCAGAAGAAATGGCATACTTTGAATGCCTGCATGAACTGAAATTAATCGTAGACCTGATTTACGAAGGTGGATTCAACTACATGCGATATTCAGTAAGTGATACCGCAGAATATGGGGATCTAACTAGAGGAAACAGAATCATCGATGAACATGTGAAAGAAAACATGAGATCAGTATTGAAAGAAATCCAAGACGGTACCTTTGCGAAAGAATGGATGGCAGAAAATGCTGAGGGTCGCCCTAGGTTCGCTCCACTAAGACATTCGGCCAGAACTAGTCCCATTCATCAAGTCGGTAAAGAATTACGTACTATGATGCCTTGGCGCACTGTTGAGATCGAAGATTAAGCATGAAATATATCGACAACATAACTAACTATAAGGAGTCGCTCAGAGTAGTTCACCACCATAATTTGATTTTGGCAAAATCGAATTTGGTGGACTGCTTCCTCCTGACGTCAATAAATCAACAATAATCAATTGATGTTCAAAATTATAAAATTCGGGAGAAATTAAAATGGCTAACGATAGAGTAAAAATATTAGACACCACCCTAAGAGACGGAGAACAATCCGCAGGGATTGGTATGACAGTGGAAGAGAAAATGGAAATTGCCAAACAACTGTCAAAACTAAAAGTAGACATAATCGAAGCAGGATTCGCTGCAAGCTCCCCAGGGGACTTCCAAGCGGTGTCCAACATAGCTAAAGAAATTAAAGATTCAGTCATATGCTCCTTGTCCAGGGCTCATCCAAATGATGTGGACCAAGCATGGGGAGCCGTAAAACACGCGGAATCACCAAGGATACACGTGTTTTTATCATCCTCGGAAATTCAAGTGATGCATCAACTCAGGAAGAACCGAGAAGAAGTCATGGATATGGCTGTAGCGATGGTAACTCGTGCCAAACAATACTGCGACGATGTAGAATTCTCCCCTATGGATGCGACAAGAACTAACAAAGAATATCTATACAAAATGCTGGAAGCAGTAATCAAGGCAGGCGCTACCACTATCAACATTGCAGATACTGTGGGATATGCAATTCCATCCAATTTCGCTGAATTGATTACAGACATACGCAATACAATTCCAGGAATTGAGAAAACCACCTTAAGTGTACATTGTCACAATGATCTAGGCTTAGCAGTCTCAAACACACTAGCCGCCATCCAAGCAGGAGTTAGACAAGTGGAAGGATGTATTAATGGACTTGGTGAGAGAGCCGGAAACGCCTCGTTAGAGGAAATAATCATGGGACTCGACACTCGTAAAGACTTATTCAACATCGACTGCAATATAGACACTACCCAGTTGTACCCAACAAGTAGGTTAGTCAGTAGAATCACAGGAATGGCCGTGCAAGCGAACAAAGCTATTGTTGGCGAGAACGCTTTCAGGCACGCTTCAGGCATCCATCAAGACGGTGTACTCAAAGACAGATCAACCTATGAAGTAATGCAGCCAGAACGAGTTGGGGTTCCAGGCAACAGCTTAGTACTAGGTAAACTTAGCGGCAGAGCGGGACTTCAATCCAGACTGGAAACATTGGGATACTTTCTTGAAAGAGAAGAACTAAATAACGTATTCGAATCATTCAAAGTACTAGCTGACAAAAAACGAGAAGTAAACGACAGGGACCTAGAAATCCTAATGGACGAAGAAAAACGTGTGTCCAATGAACCTGTCACGTACTCTTTAGATCAGGTTCATTTTTCAAGTGGAGACCATGACATCCCTACCGCTACAGTCCGATTAACCGGACCTGACAACACTCAATTCACAGATGCGTCAACCGGGAACGGACCAGTTGATGCTGTTTGCAAAGCAATTGATAGGGTAATTGGCACAACGTGTAAATTAATAGATTTCAACGTCCAATCAGTTACTGAAGGTCTTGACTCACAGGGGACAGTCACCATACGAATCGAGAACCAAGAGCAAATTTTCTCGGGCAGAGGAGCAAACACGGACATAATCGTAGCCAGTGCAGAGGCCTACCTAAGTGCCGTCAATCGAATGATAGCAAACGATGACAATTACAAAATACCCACATTCGACGCCACTCCCTGATTAAATAATGCGAGAGTAGTCTGTTGTACAACAGACTACTCCTACATAGACCGCCCCAAATGACTGGATTCATATCCTAAATTGACCAAATATTTTGATAAGTCTTGAAAACCATTTACTGTATATATTTTCGTAGCTCCAGATTGCCCAACATAATTGAGCAATTGCTTAAAGTCTGCATGATCACTGTAAGGCACCATAGTCCTGCCATAACGACTGCCTGATTTATAGTCCATAGCCCAGCCAGTCAACCTCATAATCCGCTTCCCATTGACTTGTTGAATGTCAAGTTTTTTAACCCGATTTGGCGGGCAAAGAAGTATTTCATCAGTTTCCCATAACCCTGTAAATAATCTGTACGAGCCTGGAAAAACCACTCCTTCCTCTTCATATATCTGACAAATTTTATAAATACTCTCTTCAACTACGACTTTAAATCCTTGGGCTAGCATATGAAATAAAATCTCTTGTGCTTTGCCCAGTTTCCAGCCTTCTAAAATCGGTCTATACCCATCACCCAACCAACTGTTTAATATTCGCACAACATCTTGGATAATTTTGTTTTCTTCTGGGAAAATATACTGAATTTTCCCGTAGGTAGCGTCAATAATGAGTACGTCGCATGGAATAACTTT
>MDSV01094298.1_pt1 | contig 21597 bp, 22 predicted proteins | sample 810851 | NCBI WGS metagenome assembly MDSV01 (sample SAMN05326640, study PRJNA326480) | marine metagenome | isolation source: seawater | place: Atlantic Ocean: North East | collected 2012 | reverse complement strand
CCTGCTACTGCAGCAGCATCAGTGAAAGCACTAGCAAACGCTGCGTCTGCAATGCCATCGGCCCCGTAGATAGTTCCTGAAAAACCTTGACCCTTCAAGGCCTCGATGATTGCTGCACCATCAGTAGCGTATGAAACCAGAACAGCTGAATCACATCCAGCATCAATAACCGATTGGGCTATAGTAGATGCGTCGTATGAACCTTCTGTTGGGTCATATGCGTTTGTAGTACATACGTCACCAGACCAGTTAGCAGCGAAGTTATCCGCTAGGCCCGATCCATAGTCGTTAGTCATGTATAAGACAGCTGGATTACTGTCTCCACCATCCGCTACAACTGCGGTCAACGCAATTGCCTGCTGAGCATCACTAGGAACTACCCTGAATAGGTATCCATTATCACTGGCTGTTGTGACTGCTGGAGAAGTGCTCGCATAGGAAACCATTGGAATCCCAGCTTCTGATGCAACTGCTATTGCTCCAAGAGTAGCTCCCGAACAAGCAGCTCCGACTATACCAACAACACCTGAGTCTATGAGAGTCTGAGCAGCTGTTGCCGCTTGAGTACCATCACATCCTGAGTCAATAACTACTAACTCAAAAACGTTACCTTCTTCGTTGTCATTTAACTCTGCGATTGCAACATTTGCCGCATCTTCAAAACCTGGGGCATATACTGCTATAGGTCCTGTTTGAGGGCTAAGTAAACCTATTTTGTAGGTACCACCGCTGCTTCCGCAAGCCATAGCAGCCACAGCAAATATAGCTAAACTCAGTACAACCAAATAAATTGTTTTAAAATTCATACTTACATCTCCGTCATTCAATAAATCGTTATGCTTAAAATTAAACTGTCCTTTAGTATAAAGGAATAACTGTTCAAAGACTAACTAAACCGTTCAAATACATAATATACGTGTTGTGAATTTACACAATGAAGATGTCTCTTTGTTATTTCGGTCTTAATTGTTTTGCCGGCGCCATTGGGGCCGATGAGTGCAGTGATTGATCCTTGCTGAACTTCAAAAGAGCAGTGATTTACTGCTCGTAATCCTCCAAAATCTTTTACGACGTCCTGGATTTCTAAAATAGGTTCTTGCATTTTCACACCGAGTCAATCAAACATTTATACTATTGTTCTAAATTGATACCATTATGGCTTATTTTAATTGATTCGGCGCATTTTGAGTAATAACAGTGTGTTTTAATTACATATTGTTTGATATTACATAAGTTTCTTAGAAAACCATTATTAAATTGACTCAACCTGCCATAGATGCGGAAACAACTTTTTTTGGAGGACGGTTTATTAAAGTATTAGTAACAGGTGGAACTGGGTTTATAGGGTCTCACACCGTTGTGGCGCTACTTGAATCAGGACATCAAATAAAGCTTTTCGCACGTTCTAATGATCGCGTTAAATCTACTTTTGAGTCATTAGGTATAACTTTGTCGCGAATCGAATTTGAAATTGGGGACATCACTGATTCAAACGCAGTTGAGAAAGCGGTACAAGGAGTAGACGCGGTAATACATGCTGCTGCTGTTTATACTATGAGTCGAAAACGATCAGGAGAAATCCAACGAGTTAATGCTCGTGGTACTAGAACAGTATTGGATGCTGCTTATAGAGCAGGATTAGATCCAATTATTTATGTATCTAGCGTATCGGCTTTACTACCTCCTGATGGCGAAATCTTGAACCCGGATTCCCCTGTTAAAAACCCTAAAGGAGCCTATATCAGGTCTAAAGCTGAGGCTGAAAAAATTGCAAGAGAATATCAGAGTAAAGGCGCTCCGGTTGCCATTACATATCCAGGGGGAGTAATGGGACCTAATGATCCGCATTGCGGCGACGGTATGGATATTATTGTTGACATAATTAACGGTCGATACAACCCTATGATCAAGGCGCATTTTCCTTTAGTAGATGTTCGGGATTTGGCTGTCCTTCATGTTAAGTTGATGGAGTCCGGAAAGGGTGCGCGGCGTTATTTTCTCAGCGGTGATCGAGTGCTTTTCACAGGTTTAATAGATAAGATATCCGAATTGACAGGCCGCAGAATACGATATTTTATAGTGCCCTCTTGGTTAATTGAACTTCCTGTAAGATTGATTGATTTCCTGAGTCCTTTTCTGCCATTTAGAATACCAGTTACTTTAGAAGGATTTAGATTTGCGAAATGGGATCCAGTATTTGATGATTCAAAAACGACTAATGAGTTAAAAATTCCCCTGCGCCCATATTCAGAAACATTATCGGATACGATCAAATGGCTTCATTCAATTGGCAAAATTAATGATGATCAAGTCGGGAAATTATCAAAAGATTGAGCTATTAACGTTTTTGCAGTGCATTAGCAGGGTTGTTGATCAAAATATTATCCACGTCAGATTTAGACACTCCAATATTCAACATTTTGGGGACAATCGTTTTCAAGATGTGAGAATATCCTTTTCCGCCATATTTTGATTGATGTCTTTTCAGGCACACGTCTTGGCCAACCACTAATTGATTCCCATAACCTTTATCTAAGAGGAAAATTATCGTATCAATTCGCTTATGGTCATTTGATAGTTCTCCATAGTTCCCTCTAACGAATAAACCGCTTTCCTCGAATCCAAATATATCGTATTCCATGAAGCATCCGGTTTGAGCTAATTCATCTAATGTCTCTCGAGATTTATATTGAATCGCAAAATCGAGATGCCCCATAATTATAGCTTCAGGAGCGACGTCACAATTAACTAAAATATCAATTATCTTTAATGGCGACCGATCATCTGATCCTGGATGGATAAGAATTGGCAGACCGGTTTCTTTGTGAGCATCTGCGGCTGATTCCAGGAGTGTTTGTTGTATCTCTGTTATTGGCCAGATATTGCCTATCTCTCCGATGATGCCAGGACGAATATTTGTGTCGCCAATTCCGTCGACAATATCTCTGACCATTCTTTTGGTCAGATCGTCTTTAGTTTTTGACTCTATATCATTTGGATGAGCTGCTGGTACATAGTGCCCACAGCCCATTATTATATTCAATCCCGTGGCTCTAGAAATTCTAGTTAAACCATTCGGGTCTTGTGCGAGGTCATAATTAGTACAGTCAACCAAAGAATTACCTCCTGAATATTTGTAATCCAGGACTTGCTCGATAATCTCATTTTCATCGTTTAAAGTTAAATTATTTCGGTTTACACTCCATAGTTCATTACCTTTGCTTATCATTTCAAAATTCCATGAGCCAGTTTTGAATCGTGACTTTGAAGCCTCTTCAGGATGAGTTTCATAAACTGGGATATCCATCAAAAGATGCTCGTGCGTCATAGTGATACCCAAATCGTCAGGCATGATAGGGCCTAGTACAGTTTGTATTTCACCGGTTTTAGCTATCTTTGATGGTAACAATTAATCGAAATTCCCTCGCTCATGATTACCTAACATTCTTAATTGTCTTGGCGTTGCTTTTGCCAGTATATCCTTATTAAATCGGAATCTTGATAAATATGGAGGAAATTTTTGAGTTATCATTCTTTGAGCACATGCTGTCTGTAAAAGGTATCTGTTTTGCTTGCTTTTATTTGCAGATCCGCGGTGCCATATTTCTGCCCGATGAATCGTTGCATCGCCTGATTTAACCATTACACTTTTTGCAGTTTGACCATTCCAGTTATCTTCGCCTTCTTTAGGTTTCCTCCCTGCTTTATGACTTCCGGGAATTACTTTGGTTGGGCCAAGTTCCTCATATAGATCATCTAGGTAAACATGAAATGTGCTTATGTAATTAGGCATTTTTACTCTTGGGTCTTGCATATACTCTTCTGGAAGTGAGTAAGATTGCCAATCTGCATGCAGATCCTGATCTGGTCGCCCCGGTCCTGTAATCCATGAGGTCATTGCAATTACATGACAATCCGAGCCGTGTATAGCCTCCCAAACATCAATTATTTCTGGATAATCTAAATATTTCAGAAAAAACGGATCCCGATTGAAACAATTGTTTATATGTTTATTTAGAAATGAAGAATTTGATCCATATCTGTCTGTGTTAAGAAATTGAGTACTGTCTTGATCGAAGCTTTCGGGTACTCCTTCAAGTGCTTCCATATGTGATCTGAGCTGTTCAATTTCATCTTTTTTGATGAGTTGCGGAAAATAAACAAAGCCATCTCTATCCATGGCCTCAAGACGCTCATCTAGGGTGTCATAACCTACGGGCACGATATAGTCAGTCATTATTACTCCTGTTGAGATATTGTGCTGTGAAACTTGTGTTTTTATACAGTAAGAGATTATAGTCTCTGTAATCTGCTGAATGTAACATACAGTTACAGATTATATAAAGCTGGAGGCTATAAGTAATTATGAAGATACTAACATTTGGTTTTATTAGTGTGTTGTTATTTGCTGCACTTACAACCGCTTGCTCTAAACCCGATCCAATTATTGAAATTGTGGAAGTGGAAAAGGTTGTAGAAGTAGAAAAGATTGTGGAAGTGACGGTAGAAAAGATAGTAGAAGTAGAAAAGATTGTAGAAGTAGAAAAGATTGTGGAAGTTGAGGTTACAGCAGTATCTGGGATGGCTGAAGATTCCGGGGGAGTGACAATCGACGATATTTTAGGGGATTGGGAAGGCAAAATTTTAGCTATGGGACTGCAAATAGGTTTTAATGTCACTTTATCAATGGGTGGGGATGGATCTGTTGCAGGTTCATTCAGTGTTCCAGTTCAGAACATTATGGATCAGCCTTTGGGCATTGTTACGTTTGAAGGCACTACGTTAACGATGAGTGAACCAACTTCTGGAGTAACTTTCGTAGGAGAATATGATTCAGGGACTATTAAAGGTAGTTTTGACAATGAGGGCATGAAGATGGGCTTTAATATGACTCATGTTGACTAGTGAGGAATAGTAAATGCACGCAGAGATAAATGGGACAAGATTATATTACTCAGTAATAGGATCAGGTGCTCCGGTTTATATGCTTCATGGCGGCCTAGGTTATGATCATACTCCTTTCAGGCCTTGGCTTGATCCATGGGCAGATAAATTCAAAGTAGTTTTTTATGATCACAGAGGAAATGGTCGATCGGAAGAACTGGCTTCAATGGATGATGTTACTCATGATACTTTAGTGGACGATCTTGAGGCTTTAAGGAGTTTTCTGGGTGATGAAACATTTACATTAGCTGGAAATTCTTATGGAGGGGTATTAGGGCAAGAATATGCTTTGAAATATCCAGATAGACTTAAGGGATTAGTGCTGATTACTACATTGCCTGTATTCGATTATCCAGATGTGGTTTCAGATATCGTTCATGCTCGTGGAACTCCGGAACAGATTGATGTTTGGACGAATGAGTTTCCATATCCAGTTAAGTCGGATGAGCATCTAACTCGTATAGCGAAAACTTTGATGTCCTTATATTTTAGTGATGATTTTGACAAACAGAAGATTGATGAAATTAGTGAAGCTGTTATTTGTCGTGCAGTCGCCTGGAATAGAGGATTTGAAGATCTTCTGCCAAATTGGTCGACATTAGATCGACTGAAGGATTTATTTACGGATACTCTGGTTATAGGAGGAGCACATGATTGGATTACTCCTGTTGAGCAGGGTGCAAAACGTCTACATGAAAATTTACCTAATTCAGAATTGATAATTTATGAAAATAGTGGTCATTTTCCGTTCATTGAAGAGCAAAGTAAGTTCCTGAAAGAAGTGGGAGAGTGGATATCTAAGCGATGAATTCTAGGAATATTTGCTTCCTAAAATCTTAGCTGCCTTTACTTGATTTACTAGCTTAGCATAGCATTCATCCAGAGGTATATTATGTCTGATATCGGGGGCAAATCCACAATCAGGGTTTAGTCCAATCCTATCTGAGCTTACATATTTTAGGGCCTCTTCTACTCGCTTAACGATATCTTCTGCAGTAGGAATTGATTTTGACCGAGGGTCGAGGCAACCTAGTCCTATCAATTTATCTTCCGGTAATTCTTTCAGGATTGAAACGCTGCCAGCCACAGGAATGGAGAATTCCATGAAAAACTGATTAACATTAATAGATTTTAATGTATCTATAATTGGTTCATAACCACCTTCCCAATGCCACCCTCTATTCAATGAGTTCCATCTGCACATATGCATCGCTGTTCGAATTCCATCTATTCCATGAATCATTTCATTGATCTTAGTGGATCCTAAAGTAAGGTCATATTCTCTATCACCATAAATCGGTTCTTTGTTCGGATCTAACAAAACTGCCATATCTGGTTCATCGATTTGAATGATGTCGATGCCAGATTTTACGAGTTGTTGTAATTCGTAATTTAATATAGGTACCAGGTCATCAATGAACTTCTCACGAGTTGGATATGCTTTGGTTGAATAGTCTGGATCCCATAGCCGGGCGCCTAATATATATGGGGATGGGACTGATATTTTAGCCAGGCGATTACTATTGTTCACTAAGAATCTAGCGTCATTTGCCAAAAGCCCAGGGTTTTTTGCGCTTATAGGTTCTGTAACAATTAAACCGAATCTAATTCCAGGTCTTGGATCCTGAATAAATCCATTACATAGGTCATTAATAACATGAGTGTAAGCTTGCCTTCTCCATTCTCCGTCAGTTACGACATCTAAACCTGCAATTTCTTGCAAAAGAACAGCATACTTTACAAGACCGTCCATGTAGTTGGAGTTTAAGTCTACATTCAGGTCATTTGATTCTTCTTCAATCAATACCTCTTCGTGGCTGCCGTAGCTTTTGTCTTCTCCTTTAACGATATCTACTGATACTTCATCCACTTCTCCAGGAGTAGATATTTTTATAGGATCAATTTTTGAATTTGAAGTGTAAACATCTCTTACAGGATGGGGTCGGGGAAAGCTACCAACCATACTAGTTTCAAAACTTTTACTTAATTTCATAAATTTTCCTAAATAAAACTGAATGCTCTGCTAGGGTTTTGGATGAGCATTTTATCAATAACGCTGCTGGGCCAATTACGGGATTTCATTCTAGGAACTATATTTTCTAATATATGAGCGTACCCTTTTCCGCCAAACTCCGTCATTTGAATCTTTATGAAATTATCTTGGGCTAATAATATGCGATCTTCATAACCAGCATCGATCAAATATTCAAGCATATCTAGTCGTTCGTTATCACTTGGAACTGTATACCCCGTTGCGTCTGTCGATTGTGCAGCTGACATGGATGTCCATTCGATTCCAAAAGTGTCGAATTCTAAATAACATCCTGACTTAGCTAACTCAAGTATTGTTTTAAGGTCAAATGTTATTGCTAAATGTCCAACTATAGTTTTGTCAGGATTTGCTCCCTCTCCTAACAAAGTTTTCATAATAGCTGCCGGAGAATCTTTATGAAAACCTGGGTGGATCAATATAGGGGCGCCTGTTTCTATTTGAGCCCTCGCTGATGCTCTAAGTACTTTAGCCTCATTATCTGACATAGGGAAATGGTTGCCGATTTCTCCAATTACTCCAGTTTTAATTTCTGTACTACTAACACCTGAGACGATATCCTCTACGATCCCTTCGTAAATACTGTCCTCAGTTTTGGAATCCATATCTTCAGGGTATGAAAGTGGCACATAATAACTTCCACCCATGACGATATTTAATTCGGTTGCTCTAGATATTCGTGCTAGAGCTAAGGGGTCTCTACCTATACCGATGCTTGTTACATCGACTATAGTGCCCCCGCCCGCCAGACGATATTTGTATACCTCTTCAATTGTCTTTTGCTCATTGTACAAATGAGTATTATCTTTCATTGTGGTCCAGTATTTAGTGGCGTTACGAATATTATCTTGGGATACTTTTACATCTATCATGCTTTTTGCCGTAGCTTCTTCAGGCATAATGAAGTTGCATTCAACATCGACAACCAGATGTTCGTGAGCCATAGTTATGCCCAATTCTGTTGGATCAATTGGCCCTAACACAGTTTGAATTTTCCCTGATAATTTACTCATGATATTTCTGTATTCTCAAAACAAAAATTTTGATTATCAAAACTTTGACACAAAACCTCGTACTACATTCAAAAACTTTTCTTGTTCTTCTGCGAAAATGCAGTGACCACTTTTCTGAAACATTATTAATTTTGAATTTGGTATTTCTGCATGCAGTATAGCCGAACCTTGTTCATAAGGTGTTATAAAGTCATCTGCGCCACATAGTATTAATGTTGGAGTAGTAATTTTAGATAATTCATCAATCACATTATGTTGAGCATGAATGTCGACAAATCCTCGATTATATCCATCGGCAGAGAAATGCACGTCGCTACCAAAATCTCCGGCAATTGGATTGTTAGAGTCATGGAAATACATATTGCCTATTAATCCTGCTAATTCCTCTAAATCGTCATCGTCTTTAACTCTCTCAAAAAATCTATTTTCAATAGCAGATACCTGTTCTGGGGTACCACGTTCACGAGCTTTTTCTAAAACTACATCCTTATAATTCCAGGCAGGATAAGTTGTAGCTAAAATAAGAGCAGAAAGAGTTTCAGGGTATCGTAATGCGTAATGAAGTGCGAGGACGCCTCCATATGAGTGTCCCATTAAAACCATTTTTTCGATTCCTAAATGTTCTCGTAATGCATTGGCATCGTCTGCCCATGTTGAATGATATACGTCATCTAAAGGTTTGCTTCGGTCTGAACGACCATTACCCCTATGGTCATAAAATATCAGTTTTGAGTCTTCAGCAAGTGAATCAATCCAAGGTCTAAAATATGTATGGTCAAACCCTAAACCTCCATGCATGATTAATAGTGGATTGCCAGAGCCTACCACCTCATAATAAAGACTGGTTCCATTAACATCTGCTTTCATGTAAATCTCCTCTTAAATCTATAAATGTGCTTTTTGTTGATACCATGATCCGTTTATAAGATCTATAAATATCGAGATTCTAATATCATTATCAATAGTTAAAGAATAATATTTCCGTGATATAGGAAAGTCACCCCACCATTCATCATTGATTTCCCAGTAATCATTGATTTTTGTTACTTCTCTCCAATTATTTCTTATTAAAACACTAATTGGTTGATTATTTTGATTTGCTTTAACTGTTATGTATTTTGGCTGGTTTATATTTCGAAGTCTACTAAAGCTTGTCTTCTTTCTGGTATTCGAGACCATGGTTCTATTTCCTTAATCTTATATATTGGTGGTTTAGTCCTTAATCGTTTTGATAGTTGTAGTATGGTTTCGCGTAATTGATCCTGGCTGCGAACACTTTTAAGCATGCTATATTGTTTTCCTGATTCATTAGATATTGCAGAGAAAGTTATGCTAATTTCTTCTATTTCTTCATAAAGAATCATGTTGTTTATTGCTGTGTTAATTGCAAACATAGCTTTTTTTGCACATTTAACTGATTCCTTGAATACGATTGTTTTTGACCATGTATGATTGTTTGTCATATTGATATTTAATATTGCCAAACGGACATATCGATTGATTAGATATGGGTTTAAGAAGGCTCTATTAACTATTGTTTCTATACCTGATGTTAGTATGCTCATTGCCGATATTGATCTTTCAAAAATAAGATTTTCAGTTACCGAAAAATCTTTTATATATGGCTTCAAATTAGTTTTATCTATTCCATTTGAAAGCTCCCATATAACTTTTCCTGTAATTCCAAATTGAGCTTGCATATGGCTTAGGTCTAAGGAGGCAGCCTTTCCTAGAGTATTAATTCCAAGCTCATACAGTTTCTCTTTTAATATTGAATTTATTGGCAGAAAATCGATAGATAAATCATTTAGGAATTCCTTGCTGGGTTTTTTAACCTTGATGGTTTTTCTTGATGATGCAATTGAAGCTGCAACATATGATGTGAACTTCCCGTCTGATATTCCAATGCGTACTTCCAGGTCTTTTGGAATGCTATTTAATATATGTCTTTCCAGATTTCCATATGTTTTATAAAGCTTTTCTAATCCAGATAAACTCATATATATACAGTTTCGATTAGATAATATTTGACCATTACTTTCTATTATTGGGCTTATAAGTAAGAGTTCATCAGCTACAGAGTTTAATAATTTTCTGTAGTAAGTTTTGTCAGCTGAAATAAATACTGCGTTAGGATATTTGTATGTAGCTTCTTTCAGAGTAAGTTTTGGTAATAAAACACTAGAATCTAATGAGTTTTCAATAATAGTTTTAACTTGATTCTCTTTATGAAACACCACTAATTGATTGTTGTTTAACTCTATGTTCTTTCTGCGTTCAGACGCTACGGCGAGGTTTGTTATTAATATGCATGCAAATTTCATTTATTGAGAGGAACTTTTATAATGAAATTTATGTTAACAGAACATAAGTTCTATTACAAATAACGGGAATAATAATAGATTAATTAGTGCTTCAGATAAATTCTTTCTTAATCTGGCTGAGATATAACTTTATTAGATCTCAAGACTTGACATGATTCGTATAAAAACATACTATCGGGTCTACGCGTGGAGAGACTTCCAGTGCGGTGGCACGGGAATAGAGTACATAACATTAGAGTAATATGTTCTATGTGATATCTCCCCCTGCATTATCTTTAAAAAGTTTACTAATGGCTGCAGTAAACATATCTCTTATGAGGAGGGAGTTGTAAATGGCAACATTGAGAAAGAGTGATTTAACGGCTAGGGTCGCTTCTAAATTAGGAGGATCTAGGGCCCAAGGAGAGTCTGCACTTAATGCTGTGCTTGACAGTATCCAAGAAGCCCTTGCTGCTAATAATCGTGTTGTTTTGACAGGGTTTGGGTCTTTCGAAGTTAGGCAAGTTAAAGCCAGAAGAGTTCGGCCAATTAGAGGTGGACAGGCAGGTTCGTTAATTACAGTCCCAGCTCATAAAAGAGTTGGCTTTACTGCTGGAGCAAACCTAAGTGCTGCGGCGCAATAAATGATGTGAAGATCGGTTAAATTGATACGATTCTAAATATCAAATTAGGAATATAAAAAGCGGACCTTAAACATATCTAAGGTCCGCTTTTACTTTTAAGTAATATGTATTAAGGAGTGACAAAGTGAACCCAGAGCTAATAGCTGATTATGCTAATAAATGTGGTGAAGGACCGCTATGGAATCCTATAGACAAACAGCTTTATTGGGTAGATATACCAAATGGGCAAGTGTATAGATATGACCCTTCTAATAATAAACATGAACTCTATTTTCAAGCTCCTACAGGAATAGGTGGATTTACAATTCAGCCTGATGGATCTTTGCTGTGCTTTATGTATCGCGCGGGCTTAGCTATATTAGAGAATGGCAATTTTAGATACTTGATCGATGAAATAAAGGAAGAACAAGGAAGAAAGTTCAATGACGTTATAGCAGATCCTATGGGCAGAGTATTTGCAGGAACTATGGAAGATTCCTCAGGTAAAGGCAGACTATATCGTTTTGATTTGGATGGCACTTTTAAACCTATTGTTGATGGTATAGGAATATCTAATGGTATGGGTTTCACAGCAGACAAAAAGAAAATGTACTATACAGACTCAGAAACCTATCGGATCGATATATTTGATTACGATATTAAAACAGGTGATTTGTCCAATCGTAGAACCTTTGTAAATACTCCGGAAGGCGGCTTGCCTGATGGTATGACAGTTGATTCTAAAGGTAATATTTGGTCTGCACGCTTTGGTGGTTATGGAGTATATAAGTATTCTTCGGATGGTGTCCTGGAATCTAAGTTAGACATACCAATGCGTAATACCACGAGTGTGATTATTGGAGGTGAAAATTATAATGAAATGTATATCACATCCGCTGGCGGTGAGGACAAAGCTTTGAATGGGGAGTATGCTGGTGCTTTATACCGCGTAGACATTTCGGATTCAGATATAACCGGAGTCCCTGAATTTTTCTCGAAAATTGCTGTGTAACTAGAGTATTTTAATGACCAATATATCTAACGACTCGCATATTCACTCCAGCCCATACTTACCTGATGTCGCTGAACAAATGTCTGAAGCCGCTAATCTATTAATCAATAATTTAAATATCGAACAAAAGTTATTGGCTCTGTATACGGAAGATCATTATGAACGTCTTATCTGGCACTATGCTCCCATAAAATACCGTGGACTTCCTTTAAAGAAATTAGATGATAAACAAAAACACCTAATTTTTGATCTAGTATCTACTGGGTTATCAGTAAGGGGCACTGAGTTAGCCAATAAAATCACCGCATTGGAAACTGTATTAGGGCAGATTGAATCTGACAGCGATACTGTAATTTTTGAGAGAGATCCTGGGTTATATTATTTACGCATATTTGGAACTCCGGGATCTAATGCTTGGAGCTGGACGTTAAACGGGCATCACCTATTTTGTGCCTTCACAATAGTTGGTGGTGGGCGTATATCCGCAACTCCCAATTTTATGGGTTCTAACCCGGGCATCATTCCGAATGGATATGATGGTGCAGGCACTGGTATTTTATTAAACACGGATGAAATGGCTCGTGAATTAATGTCTTCTTTTGATAAAGCTCAGCGATCTAAAGCTTTAGTGAGTGAATTAGCGCCACTAGATATCTACACCCTAAATAGTCCTTTACTTCTTGACGGGAGTGGTACTACTTTACCTCATGAAGGTATTCAGGTGACTTCTATGAATAAGTCGCAGAAGGACTTGTTTCTACGCCTATTAACAGATTATGTGCAGAGATTAAGACCTGAATTATCTGGTCCGGTTATGGAATCATTCAAAGACGATGGTTTTGATCGATTTAGGTTTGCTTGGGCTGGCGGTTTTTCTGCGAAAGATGGCCGGTATTTTCGTATTCAACGTATGAGACCACATAGCCTTTTAATTGAGCAGGATAATGTTCAAAATAACGCCAATCATATTCATTCAGTGATTCGTGATGTTGATGAAGATTTTGGAGTAGATTTACTTCGAATGCATTATGAGCAATCACATATTCATTGATGGATTAAAACTTCAAAGTTTTATTTGTTAGTAATTAAATTAAAAATACGGATGATATTAAATGTATATAGATAAATTAGAAGTGTACTACGTCGCGATGCCGTTAATTCAGCCTTGGCGAACAGCATATGGGGCAGACTATGACATACATTCTGTTTTAACTAAAGCTTACAGCGGAGATACATATGCTTGGTCAGAATCGACTCCATTTTATGCTCCTACATACTTAAATGAGAGCGCAGGATCAGTCTTTTATCATGCCTCAGAGATTTTTGGGCCACATATAGTTGGAAAAAATTATGAGTCTCCTGAAGATTTAGATAGAGAATTATCAATTTTTAAAGGAAACAGTTTTGCTAAAGCTGCAATTGAGATATGTTATTGGACACTTCAGAGCAAAATAAAATCTGAGCCTTTACATAAGTTGCTTGGAGGGAATTCAAAAGAAGTGATACCGGGTGCTGACTTTGGTATTTTGGATTCCTTTGACGAGTTACTACTAAATATTCAAACAGCTGTAGATAAGGGTTTTCCTAGGGTTAAATTGAAAGCTGCGCCAGGATGGGATTTAGATATGCTTAAAGCAGTCCGGTCAACTTTTCCTGATATTACGCTTCATATCGATTGTAATTCAGGATATACATTGGATGACCTGTCACTTTTTAAAGAAATTGATAAGTTAAATCTTGCATTTATTGAACAACCACTCCATTGGAATGACATATTAGATCATGCCAAATTGGCAAGAGAAATTGAAACACCGATTTGTTTAGATGAAACTATTCATAGTGTTAAAGCGGCAGAGCAAGCATTGAGTATAAATGCCTGTGAGTATATAAATATTAAGCCTGGCAGGGTAGGGGGTCTTTACAATTCAAAACAAATTCACGACATGGCAAAAAGCGCAGGGGTTCCAGTATGGGTAGGGGGTATGCTAGAGAGCGCGCTGGGAGGCTCAATTTGTATTGAATTAGCTACTCTTAGCAACTTTACATATCCTGGAGATTTATTTCCATCCTCGAGATTTTATGTGCAAGATCTGTGCGATCCTCCCAATGAGTTAACTGATCGGAACACTTTTATGCCCTTTGAAAAAGGACTGCCTGAGCCTAATCCAGAGCGTTTAATTAAACAGACAATTCGAAAAACCGAAGTGATTCCTACGGATTAGTATAAGATAATTAAGAGAACGTTATCTAAGGAATATTTTAGAATATGTCTGACCAGAACGAGGGAAATCAACAAGTACTATCCGCTTTAAGCAATTACAAAATAAATTATGAAATAGTTGTAATTGACCCTGAATATGCTGATACAGCAGAATTTTGTGATAAATATGGATATGATCTGCAAAATAGTGGTAACACCATCATTGTTGCTTCCAAGCGAGGCCCGAAAAAGTATGTAGCTTGTTTAGTGCAGGCGAACTCACGCCTAGATGTGAATAAAGCTGTCACTAAGTTAATGGATGTGAAGCGAGCATCATTCGCCTCAGCAGAAGAGACAAAAGAGATAACAGGTATGCTTATTGGCGGAGTTACCCCTTTTGGTTTGCCTGATGATATGCCGATATATGTTGATGAAAACATAAAAGGATTAGATTTTATAATTCTGGGTTCCGGTGATCGTTCATCAAAATTTAAGCTTGCAGTGTGCGAATTGTCTAAGATTCCAAATGTCGAGTTTATTTCCGGTTTATCTGCTGTAAAGCAAAGTTAATATTTAAAACTAATGAATATGAAAAAAGACAACATTAATTTATATGGTATGCGTCCCACTTGGGCTGAAATAAATTTGGAAGCGCTTCGTTTTAATTTAAATTCAATTACGAGCCATTTGCCAGATGGAGTAAAGATGATGGCAGTCGTAAAGGCAGACGCATATGGTCATGGTGTTAAGCAAATAGCTCGATGTCTACAATCCGAAGGTGTTGAAGATTTTGGAGTAGCCATAGCTGAAGAAGGACAGACGCTAAGAGAGATTGGAGTTGAAGGTAGTATTCTCGTATTTGGAGGTTGTTACCCAGGTCAGGAAGATTTATTTTTCAGTAACTCTCTTGTACCGACTGTTTATGATTTACCAACATTAAAAAATTTATCTACTCTAGCTCAGCTTAAAGGCAAACAATTTCCTTACCACTTAAAAGTTGATACAGGAATGGGAAGACTTGGCATAGGGCCAGACGACATAGGGATATTCTTAGAAAAGGCGCAAACATACGAAGGCATGAAATTGAAAGGAGTCTTTTCTCACCTTTCTTCCGCAGATGAAGCCGATTTAACTTACACCAGAAAACAAGTTTCAATGTTCGAAAAAGTCCTAGCTGAGAGTGAAGTGTTAAATAATGGCTCTGTTGTTAGGCATGTAGCAAATAGCGCTGGAACATTGCTACATAAAGGACATTGGTTTGATATGGTGCGGGCAGGTTTATCGTTGTATGGGATAAATCCTGGCAATGCTAAAACACCTGTAGATCTTCAGCCAGTAATGTCATTTAAAACTAGAGTAGGTTTTATAAAACAGGTTCCTGCAAATACAGCTCTTGGTTACAATCGAACCTTTAAAACTAAAAAGACCTCAATTATTGCAACATTGCCGGTTGGATACGCAGATGGGTTAAATAGATTGTTGTCCAATAGAGGTCAGGTAATAATAAATGGCAATTATGCGCCTATAGTGGGTGCAGTTGCTATGGATAGTATATTGGTAGACGTGTCTGAGATTCCAGAAGTGAACTCAGGTGATGAAGTGGTTATTATAGGAGAGCAAGGAAATTTGAAAATTTCAGCTTGGGACGTCGCGCATTGGAGCTCCACAATTCCGTATGAAGTGCTGTGTGGTCTAACTTCTAGAGTTCCTCGATTTTACATCTAAAACCACTACTATATTTAGAGATATTACTATTGCCCCTGTTTTAGTTCTTTACTGACTCCATATATACAAAATAGAGCTATAACGGTTGAAAGGAGAAGAAACACAACTCCGATTGTTTGCCCCCAACCTAAGGTGACCACTAATAATCCCCAAACAAATGGACCTACTACCGTTGATAGTCGACCAGTAACACTCATCAGGCCAAAAAATTTACCAATATCACCTTCTGATTTACCTCCATTTTCTACTGTTATGTAAGTTAGCAGAGGGCGGTCTGTTGACCAGACACCAGCAGTACATATTCCACTTGTAATACCTATTACCCACCAAATGTTAGGAGACAGGCCTAATACTGGAATAGCGACAGTGGCAAGAATATTTAAAACCCAACCTACCAAAACAACATTCATTGATTTAATTGGACCTATTCTGTCGTTAAGTTTTCCCCAAAGAGGAGCGAATGGTATAGCTACTGATATGCCTACAATTAACACCAACATGGCCTCAGTGGTAGTGAGTCCCACTGTATCTGTCGCAAAAAGTATTGCGATAACTGATGCTGTTTGTATTGCGAGATAGTACCAGAACCGGCCAGTAAAAAACATTAACAAGCCTGGTATTTTGCCCGCTTCAATAGCTGTGGTAATGAGGTCTTTAAATGCGGAATTTACGATGGTTCCCAGACTAATATTTTCAGTGAATTTTGATTTTTCTTTTAACAGCAGCAGTAATGGTAGTGCCGTAATTAGCATTATTATGCCGGTCATCCTGAAGCCAAACACATATCCCATGTCTAGCCCCCATGTGTCGTCAACAACGAATATAGCTAAAAGTATTGTAACCAAAGAACCCACGTATCCTACCCCTACTCCTACTCCAGTAATAAAACCACGATTATTCTTGTTGCTAACTTCTGGTAGTAGAGAGTTGTAAATAACAACTGCTGTGTGTAAAGCAATCAAACCGATTGCATACAAAATCAGAGATGTTGATATGCTATTAAATGTACCGATTAGGAAAGATGTGCCGATACCAATTAAAGAAAATGCGGTCAAAAGAGGCATTCTTTTCTTTGCATTGTCAGATAGTGCCCCGAATACTGGCCCCAGTATTGCGTTGATTAACATAGCTACTGCCCAGGTGTAAGTGACGGTGGCGTCAGTGCCACCCATGTCATCTCTAATCCACAGCGGGAATAAAACGCCTATTGTGCTAGTGAAAAATGCAGTGGTAGAGAAATCGTACAGCCACCAAGAATAAACAGAAGATCGTTTAGGTTTATCTATAGTTTTGTTTGCCATGTTAGCTTTTCACTTTTCCGAATGGACTGGCACATCTGATTGAAGTGAATCTTTGGGAAGATACATTGTAATCCGATGTAATCCCACGATATATTTCAAAGTTCTTTCAGTCAACTAGAGAATCTGTTTATTTGATTTAATGTAACGGAGTTTCAAGATCCGTAGCATCATTGGTAAATTTGATTAAAAATCCTGCCGGCAGTAATAGAACTCCAAATTGTGCCGCAATAACCATGGCTAGACCTAAATCACCCAGTGTTTGTTCAAGGAAACCAGTAATTATTGGTCCTATAAAAAGCCCTAATCCAAAAGAAGCCATAACAGCTGCTACAGCCACCGGAATACGGTTAACTGTTACTCCTTTTAATTTAAATGCTTCTGTATAAAGAATAGGGAAGTAAGCACCAGAGATGCCTGTGAAGATAACTAAAATAATTAATATTCCACGATTGTCTGTAAGAGTAATTAGACTGTAGCTGGTTACCATCACAATAATAAGTATGATCATAACAAGATTTGCATATGACATTTTCCCAAAGTACCTAGACATGATAAGTCCAAGAATTCCGCCAGTTATAAAATTAATAGCTAAAATTATGCCGCTCCATCCCAGCGATATACCTTTATCGCCAGCTAATGTTGGAAAAAAAGTATTGAATGATGAAAACACAACCGCGGCTGAAGAAAATCCTATGCAAGTCAATACAAGGTCTCTATGTAGCAGGACTTTTGCTAGTGGAGTTGCGGGAGAAAATTCTTCATTAGCTTCATCAGCGTTTGTTTTATCAACTGAGTCTGTGTTTTGTCTGCCTAACAAAATCCATACTACGGCTATGAAGGCATAGGCGGCTCCTGATAAATAAAGTAATAGACGCCAATCGTTAAGAGCATCCAGTAAGAGTGGAGTCACTAGAACACCAATTGCCATTAAAAACCCAAAAAGAGCATTTTGGATTGCATTAACAAACAATATTTTATTAATTGGGAACCACTGATAAATTAGCTTAGCTCCTGGGGGTTCCATTGTGACCAAAGCTATACCGAAGGCAAATCTTCCGATTAGTAAGACTGCAAAACTGGGTGACCAGCCTTGTAAAACCAGCAGTAAAGCGCCCAGAACTATCGTAGATCCTATTACTGCTACAGGGTTAAACCTTGAGGTCCACCACGCCATTGGAATTGCCACAATTGCTTGCCCCAAAAACGCTGAGGAGCCCAGAATTCCTTGCATGCCGGGAGATAAATTTAGCTCTTCTGTAATCGATGGCAATAATAATCCGAGAGTAAATACCATGATAAAGCCAAACATAGTTGCTATAAGCCAAAGGCTGATAACGATCCAGGCTTGAGTTTGGATTTTATTATTCATATTTAATACAGGGATACCAGAATTTATGGGGAGCTATCGAGAATCATTGAACTTTGTATTTTTGGAATGCCCAGGAAGGGACTCGAACCCCCACTCCCTTGCGGGAAGCAGATTTTAAGTCTGCCGCGTCTACCATTCCGCCACCTGGGCACATAAATTTTATGGAGCTCACTTATAATATACTGGCTTAACTAAGATTATAAAATCTTCTATTTTTTGTTTATCTTAAATGTCTATTTTTCCTAGCAATTTTGTTTAAATCTGTGCGATTTTAATTATTCTGTCCCCTGATCCACTTACAGTGCCATCTGGAATGACATTTCCAATATATATATTTCCTTTTGAGTCAACAGCGCATCCATGTGGTTTTCGGAAAACACCCGAGCCTGATTTATTGACACTCCCTTCTGCTTTGCCCCATCTGGCTAAAATATTTCCCTTGATATCAATAATAGATATTCTGCCCGCATGTTCTGTGATAACAAAATCACCGTCGGGAGTTTCATGTATTTTACTTGGCATGGCCAGGCCACTATACATACCAATAAATTCCCCCATCAAATCAAAAATCTGTATTCTGTTATTCATCCGATCACATACTAATATTCGATTTTTTGAATCGATATAAAGGCCATGTATTAAATGAAATTCGCTAGCTTTCGTTTTGCCAGGTGAACCCCAGCTATAGATCAGTTTTCCATCCATTGAAAAGCGATGTATCTGACAGTTGGCGTATCCATCTGACACATATATATCTCCATTTTGTGCAATTCTAACTCCACTTGGAACATTGAAAGGTCCGCCTGCATGACTAACAGGGTTTTTCCAATTAGTATCACGTCCAATTTGAAGGCTGTATCCCGTTTCTGAAGGACATCCAGATTGTCCTAGGGACATGATTAAATCACCATTAATGGTGTACTTTAAAATCTGATGAGCATTTCGGTTTACCAGATACACGTTGCCAGTGGAGTCAAAATCGATACCGTGGATATTTTCGTACTTGTGAGGCCAGATATTTAGTAAGTTTCCGTCGCTGTCAAAAATTAGTAATTGATTCGTAGGTATATTAAATACCCAAACATTATCTTTAGCATCGACAGCTACTGCTGCACTTTCTTTAAAGGATTGTTTTTCTGGAGGTATACCCCAATCAGTGATCAGCTCGTATGAATGTGCTGTAGATCTGAGTATTTGCAACTGTTACAGGCCTTGGTTTTTAACCCAATAACCCCCTGTTGGAGTACGTTTAGTCACTGGTTTATTTGTCGCATTACGGAAATCTTCTACTCGATCTTCGGGTGCAAATCCAAGCACGTCTTTAAAGTGTTCAATATCTCTGTATCCCCATTTGTTATCAGATGTAACCAAAAATGTGTCAAATAACATGTCATCTGGGGCGTTCATTGCTAGCAGTATTGATTGCACAACATCACGATGGCTTAAATATATAGAGTAGTCCTGATCTTCCTCGGGTACTCCAGATGGCCTAACAGTGCCGATTCTCAAATTTATTATTGGTAATTTGTATACGTCAGAAAAATGTCTGGCCAGACCTTCACCTGCCATCTTTGAAACACCGTACAACCCATATGGATGAAAATCATTATGAGTTATCATCTTCCAAGGATTAGGAACTTTTTCGTAATTGCCATCTTCCAGGTCTTTGTATATACCTTCGCCTTTTACAACGCCTTTTATAGTAGCTCCACTACTGGCATTAACGACTCTTTTTACTCCAGCAAGTCTCGAAGCTTCGAAAACGTTGTATGTCCCGTTAACATTGACTGCCATCAGTTGTTGCCAGTCTGCATTTACCAGTACGGCAGCCAAGTGAATAACAATATCTTGTCCAACAAACGCGTCTTTTATTGCGCTCAAATCAGAAATGTCTGCTTGGATTGTTTTTACGCCCTCAATATTAGTCCGGTTTAAGGCGGTCAGCTCATATGAGCCAAGCTCTCCCAGTTTTTCTTTTACGAGCTCACCAATCAAGCCGCTCATCCCAGTAATTAGAACTTTAGTTGTCATATTTTCATCCTAGAATGTTAATAACGCTCTTCCAGCTATTTTCCCATGCTCTAGATCATCGATAGCTGTTTGAGCATCTTCTATTGCATAACTTGTTGTTACTAATTTATCGAGCGGAAATAGACCTTCTTCAGAGAGTCTTAAATACATTGGGAAATCGATATCAGGGATGGATGCTCCATGACTTCCCCTGTACTGTCTTTGATGATAAACAAAGTGCTCAGCGTTTAATTTAAATTCTGGCTGAGGCCATCCAATTAAAACTGCCATTCCGCCCACATTTTCCCCACCTGGACCTCCACTTCTAACCATGGGTAATATTGCTTCATGGGTGGCTACGAGTCCTACAGCATCGAACGCGAAATCAGCCCCTGTTTTTGTGATTTCCCATACTTTTGCATTTAGATCTTCTTTTGCTGAGTTAATGGTGTGGGTTGCTCCCCATTTTTTTGCAAATTCAAGTTTTTCGTCATTAATATCAACTGCAATTACTGGGTATGCCTGCATTAGTGAAGCCATTTTTATAGAAGATAGCCCAATACCGCCTGCGCCGATCACAACTACCGATTGTTCTGCTCTTACTTTTGCGGTATGAAATACTGCTCCTGCTCCTGTCAAAATAGCACAGCCAACTATGCTATTTTCTGGTTTTCCATATTTGGGATCAATTTTCACTACAAGTTGGTCAGGTGCAAGGCAATCTTCTGAGTAGGTGCTTAGCGGACCCTTTGCTAATTCACCTTTGTATTTAGCTCCTGTCACTACGCCATCTATGTAATCACGGCCTGGATAGCCTGCCCTTGGTACCCATGTAGTAATAGCCCAGTCACCTTCTTTTAGATGAGTAACGTTTTTACCCACATGGCTTACTTGTCCGATACCTTCATGGCCAAGTAGTTGAGGGCAAACATCTTGTGACATAGTTTTCAGTTGATGAACCTGTGAAAGGCAAACGCCTGTGGCTATTTGCTTTACTATTACCTGGTTATCTCCAGGTTCTGGGATGTCCATTAGATCTATTTCCAT
>MDSV01040303.1_pt1 | contig 21598 bp, 21 predicted proteins | sample 810851 | NCBI WGS metagenome assembly MDSV01 (sample SAMN05326640, study PRJNA326480) | marine metagenome | isolation source: seawater | place: Atlantic Ocean: North East | collected 2012 | reverse complement strand
TAAAGGAACGCGAGTCCACGATTTAAGGAGCCGTTCAATCATTTATCGGCCCCCGTCCACGCTTTTGGGGAAACCGACAGCCGTCCGGCGTCCGCGCTCTTCCTCTTTTCGGCCCGTCGGAGAGCGCTTTTCTCCAGAAGGCGCGCCCCTACAAAAGTTAGATTCTTTGTTAGACTCTAAGTTAAGGGGTCGATTTTCGCTTTCTGTGGAAGAGGTTAGATGCGGTTTGGGTTCCCGATAGCACGATGGGTCGGTTCCCGATGGCACGATAGTCCGGGTTCCCGATAGCACGACGGCTTCCACAGCCTGTCCACAGGGCGCCGGCTCGAAGGCGAGCAGCGTGCGCCCGCCCGTTTCGATTTCGAGAAACAGCGTATAGCCGGGCAGCGGCTGGCGCTGGATGATCGCGCGCAGTTCGAAGGCGAAGCGCTTGAACGGTGAAAGGCTCCCGGATTTGACGTAGAGATGCCGGAAGTCGAACCGCCAGCCGCGCTTCTGCCTGCCGCCATGCTTGCGCACGATCCGGTAGAGCCAGCGTTCGATCCCGCCGGTCAGTCCGAAATAGGCGCGGTCGATGGTGAGGACGAGCGCCTCGTCCAGCACCGCCTTGTAGAACCAGTCCGGCACGATGAGCTCGATTCCGTCCGGATTGCCGAACGCGTCGGCGCGCTCGGTCCATTCGTTGATCCAGGAGAAGCGGTGCATGCGCCTACCGGTCGTACGACTGCTCGGCGCACCTTCATTTCGGCTGCGTGGATTGGACGGTGGCTGGCGCAGGGTGGTTGCGACCGTGGTCGATTGCAGCCGGTCGAGCGCGGCTCTCAGCCGGCGATAGTCGCGCGCGCCGGTGCCACGTCCGACGAAGGTCAGGATTTCGTATGGGGTAGTGGCGATCAGGCGCGAAGTGCGAAAGCCGTTGTCGCGCGCCTCGACGATCTGGCTGGCCGCCCAGATCAGGATGTCGGCATCCCAGATTGTGGCCATCCCATGCTCTGGCACGGCTTCCACGCGGATGGCGATCTCACCGGTGCGGAAGTCGATCGGCTCGACGCGGTGGGATTTGGATAGGGAGAAAAACGGATAGGCCATGAGGTCCTGCGCATCGCGCGGCGCGAGATCGCTCGGCAGAGCGCGGAACAGCTCAAGCTGCTCCCGTTCCGATTTGCGGGGCCGCGTCGTCATGGGAGTAATCAGCGGCTCTCGGCAGACGACGGATCGTCATGACGTTTGGCCGGAAGGACCGTGCCGACGCCGGGGTCGGAGGTGGATTGCTTGACGCCACGTTCCGCCCAGGCCTGCAGGTCATCGACGGAGTAGACGACACGGCCACCGAGTTTGCGGTAGGCAGGACCGGTTCCGTAGGTGCGGTGCTTTTCGAGGGTGCGGGCGGAAAGGCTGAGCAACCGGGCCGCTTCGGGTGTTCTCAGATAGCGCGGCGGGATGCCGGCGGTGGCTGCGGACATGATCGTGCCTCCATGATCCTTGCTGGCGCCGCCGGATATCGGCGGGCCGTCAGGGTCACGGTGGCGGAGAAGAAGGGGCGTGGGGGAGTGCGAAGTTTCCAGAAAACAATCGCACCCTGGTCGGCGGTTAGCTCAAGTCGGGGCGGTGGCCGAGAAGCAGGCGGCGATAGCCGCCGGAGACGAGGTCGAGGCCAGTGGCAGCGCGACGCATCACCGTGTCGCGCAGCGAAGAGGATTTCCAGGTGATGGCGTTGACTGTGGCGGCGCCGAACACCGCCTCGGCGATCTCCTGATGGGTGGCGCCCGCTTGGCGTCCATCGATCGTGCGGAGCATTTCGATCAGCTGTCGCTGCCTGTGCGGCGTTATCCGCTTGTCGATTGCAGTTCCGCGTCGCAGGGCCACATCGCGGAACCGATTGATCGCATCGATGCGATCCTGAAAGTGCGGGTCGATGAGCGTCACAGCCGCGACCGGACCAGCCGGTGGGTGGCCATCAAGACAGATTGCTACGAACTGCGATGTGCCGAAGGAGAAATGAACGTAGAGGCCCTCATCCGCGGCTCTGGCGTCGGCCGTGACGATGGTGACGTTCATCGTTGGCATGGTGGAGGCATTTTGAGTTGTCAGAATGAGGACGGCCGGGTCGACGGCCGGGCTCCAGAAGATCTTTGCGTCTATGGCGGACAAGTTTGGGGCTATCGGGAAAGCGCAACCCCCAGTGCGCCGTTAGCGCGGCTGCGGCACGGTCGTCCGCTGGGTCGGAGGCTACCGCCTCCTTCTGGTATTCAGGATTTCGCCTGAGAAACTCCCAAGCGAGTCCTTCGGGATTCAGATCGCTCAGGTATTGGTAGTTCGTCGGATCTCGCCAGTTCCTTTTCGCCACCATGCCGTCTTCCTCCTCCTCAAATCTGCGCGGTGGTACGCATGTGATTGGAAGGTCGCGTCAAAATTGAAATCAGGGAAGCCAGGCAACCGACATATGGTGATGCATGTAGCGCATCACCCGAAGCTCGGTCAGTCGAGAGTGTTCAATGGTAAGCGGAGCGCAGGAGGTCGCGGTAACCGTTCTCGGTCATCCAATGCGCGCGGGCGAGATGTGTCTGATGAATGTGCTGAGCACGATCGGGTTGTTCTTCGGGATCGAGTCCAAAGATCATGCGGACAGCTTCGGCCCAATGCGCGGCGTCGGCCTCCGCATCGAGCAAACGAAGATAGGTCTCAAAATGCGCGCGGTCGTAGTCGGTCAAGTGTTCGCTGTGCGGCGGCTCGTCCAGAAAGTCAGCTTGCCCCATCTGTCCCCCGGTCTCTCGGCGCGAGGCCTCGGTGCATATGGTTAACGTAAATTGACAAAATTTGTAGAGGCGCACCGAAAAATCGCTGCGAAAGGTGTGGCGCATTGCGCCTGACACCTCCGCTGTCAGGCCAGCGCTTCTGGCTTGTTAGGTCTCGCGGCATCGACAATCATCACTCCTTCGCCTCGGTCAGAGGACAGGAAGACGATGCCTGCTGCTTCCAGCGCCCGGCGAATCTGGTCGCACGTGCTCTCATGCACCTTGAGTCCGTTGACGGACTCGAGGCGCTTGAGCGCGGTCAGCGAAACCAGGGCCTTCTCTGCGAGCATCTCTTGTGTCCAACCGAGCAATGCGCGCGCGGCCCGTGCCTGTCGGGCGGTGATCATGCATGATCACCTCCTACAGACCCCGGCATTCACGCCACTAAAACGACTTCTCTATTCGGGCCAATCGGATAGCGAGGCTTCCCGCGCGCTCCGCTGGCTCATTTACATACTATAGTTGATAAACTCAAAGTATGTAAATCACGATCCTCCTGCGCATGGATATGCGCAAATTGGTCGGCCGGAACTTCGCCCGCCTGCGTCGGGAGAAAGGCCTGACCCAGGAAGAGGTCGAAGCGCGCTCCGGTTTCAGTCAACAGTATCTCAGCAGCCTTGAACGCGGCCGGAGGAACCCGACCGTGATCACGCTTTATGAATTGGCTCAGGCCCTCGGCGTCAGCCACATGGAATTGGTCCGGCCCGACGATCAGCTTTGAGCCGTATTCCCGCGAGGATCATGCTTCTCTTCGTGGTCGGCACGAGGCCGCCACAGGATGGGATCAGAAGAGCCGGCGGAGCAATCTATAATGCGGCTTCGCGTTGGACATGCCGACGCTGCCAAGTCGTATTTGCGAACTCACCGTCCCTCGTCCCCTCGCAGGGAGACGCCTCAGTCAGACTTGCGCCTGACCGAACCTATGTCAGAGGAGCGGCGGCCTCTGGCCGCTTACCCCAGTCGAACTCAGTTCCATCCACCCACATGCGATGCAGTATGACACCGATGCGGCGAGCGAGGGCGACGATCGCCTTCTTGTGGCCTCGACGTCGCGAGACCTGAGCAGCCCAAGCCTTTAGGGTGGACCAGCGTTTTACGCGAGTCAGTAGCACCTGTGCTGCCTCGTAGAGCGCGCTGCGCGTCATGGCGTCACCCCATCTCGAAATGCGGCCGGTGCGATCCACTTCGCCGGATTGGTGCTTGCGCGGCGTCAGACCAAAATGGGCACCAACGGTTCGCGACCGAGTGAAGCGAGATGGGACATCGACCGTTGCCCGGAAGATGAGCGCTACGAGCGGGCCGACCCCCGGCACCGTCATAAACCGGCGCGAAACAGTGTCGTCCCGCGCGAGACGGACAAGCAAATCGTCCAACCGACCGAACTGCTCCCGCAGCGATCGCCGCGCCAACAGGAGCGTATCAGCGACTATGTGTAGGTCGCTTCCTGCGATCAGTTCCCGTACTCGCGGCTCGAAATCGCGCGCCGTGACTTTGCCGAGGTGATATCCGAAGTTTCGGATGAGACCACGGATTTCATTTTCAACATCCTGGAGCTTGTTTCGCAGGAGTTGGCGGGCCGTCAGGACGGTCCGAAGGCGCTGGCTTGTCGGCGTCTTGACGTGGACGGGTTTGAAGAGGCCGACGCGCATCATCTGCGCGATTCCGCGCGCATCATGCCGGTCGGTCTTGTTGAGTTGCGCGGAGAGAGCCGCCTTCATGTGCCGGGTCTCTACACACACGATGGGAATGCCGGCTTCGGCTAAATGCCCATAAATGTGCTGAGACAGCATCCCTGCTTCGAGACCGACGCGGACGACTGGAAGCGGGAGCGACAGGATATGCTGCGCAATCTCTTCCGGATTGGATGAAAGCTTTCGTTCATGCGCTACCTGCCCATCGGCGTTGACAACGCAGAGATTGATTGTTCGGGCGGAAACATCCAGCCCAATATAATAGCTTTGAGACATGCCGAACTCCTCCGAATCAAGAGTCGACACGTCTCATAACCAATCTACAGACCATTTTGTAAACTACGACTATTTCAGTCGTTCTCGGGACTAGACTGGCCCTTGGGCCGCGACGAGCCATCACCTATTGCATCGTGCGCCTCCTTCAGGATATTCCAGCCACCCTTGAGCACGATGCCGCCAACCAGCAACCCGATGATTAGGTCAGGCAGCGGGGACGCGAAGAACATGACCGCGGCACCCGACGCGACAATGCCGGCGTTCGCCAGCATATCGTTCGTCGTAAAGATCCAGGACGCTTTGAGATGCACACCTCGATCCCGATGCGACCGCAGCAGTTTTAAGCAAACTACATTCAGCGCGGCATTGGCGAGAGCCGTGACGATCATGGCGAGGCCGATTGGCTCGGCACCCACGAAGAAACGGCGAAGCACCTCCACGAACAATGCAAGTCCAAAGGCGATCAGAAGCAAACCCGAAAGACGCGCCACTCGCACCTTTGCCACGATCGTCCGGCCGACGGCATAAAGGCTGACGGCATAAACGCCGGCATCTCCCAAATTATCCAGGGCGGCACCCAAGAGACCTGTCGAGTCTGCGATAACGCCGACGACACCGGCCACGATCACCTGCAAGAAGTTTATGGCAAGAACCCAGATAAGAGTCCTGCGTTCGGCGGCATTGCTCGCGTCAAGCTCGATTTCACCTTCTTCTTGTTGTTTTTCACTCATACACGTTTCCGATATTTTGCATCTCAAGTGAAATAGCCCAAAGCAACCGCCCAGATGAGTACGATACCGAGAACACCTCGGTAAATAACAAACGGCCAGGCGGAAAAACGCTCGAGAACGCGCATCAGCCCCCAAATCGCACAGAACGCGGAAATAGAAGCCACGACGAGCCCGACAAGAAGTAGTGACCAGCCGTCGGCGGAAAGCTGCACTTTGTGGAGTTCCCAGAGCTCCTTGAAGCCAGCCAGGGCGATTGCCGGCAGGCCAAGAAGGAATGAGAACCGCGCCGCCTCATCTCGCTTCAGGCCGAGGGCGAGCGCCGCAGTCAAAGTCGAGCCTGAACGCGAAACGCCAGGAATCAGCGCTCCGATTTGAGCAATTCCCACGATCATTGCATCGATGGCCGATGTGTTCTCAAGCGTTCGTCGGTGCCGGGCAAAAATCTCCGCGAGCGCCAGGAGGACAGCCATGACGATGCACGCCCAGCCGATGACTTCGAGAGTACGAAGCGGCGAGCCGCACGCGTTCAACGCTCCAGACAAGGAAAGGCCGGCAATACCGATCGGGATCGTGGCAAGGAGAATTCCGACCGAGAAGCGGAAGTGTCGATCTCGGAAATCCCGATTTGCGACGGCACGCAGCGAATTGGTGGCTAGTTGGCTCACGTCGCTCCAGAAATAACTGACGACTGCAGTAAGCGCTGCAAGCTGCATGGCGGCTGAAAAGGCTGAGCCAGGATCCTGCCAACCGAGCAGCGCAGGCACGATCCGCATATGGGCGGTCGAAGAGATCGGTAGCAACTCGGTGATGCCTTGGACAAGTCCGAGCAGGGCGACCTTGCCATAGCCTAGCGCCACGAATCCGGTGTCGACGCCTTGAGTACACGCTCCCGTCATTCTGGCTCCCGGTTGTTGCGCGGCGCGGGCGCGCCCCGATGAATCACGCGCCAAAGTTCGGCGGGGGTTCTGAAGCCGACTGACGAGTCGCAGCAATTCGCGGCAGCCAGCGAGTCCCTCAACCGATCGCTCCCAGCATCGGAAACGTCATCAGCATCCAAATGGCGATCTCCTGCAACCTCCCGGTCATCATCAAAACGCCGACGCCGATCATGACCGCACCACCGCCGATGTTCAGCGCGGCACCGACGCGGCGCATGCGCTTCAATGCGGCTGCCGCGTTTCCCATGAAGAGGGCCGTGAGGAGAAACGGCACACCGAGGCCGAGGCCGTAAGTTCCGAGAAGAATCGCGCCGTTGCCTGATGACGTCGCGGTTACCGTGAGGATGGAGCCCAATACCGGGCCAATGCAGGGCGTCCAGCCGAAGGCAAAGGCGACACCCAGCAGGAAGGCGCCGACCGGTCCATTGACCTGGCGCGGTCCGTTCCATCGGCGGTCGGTCATGAGTATCGGGAGGCGAAGGAGCCCCGTCATCGCCAAACCGAAGACAATGACCAGAGCTCCGCCGATCAGGTTGGTTTCCATCTGGAAGCGTTGGAGAAGGCCGCCGAGGGCCATCGCGCTGACTCCAAGCAGCACGAATATGGTCGTGAACCCGAGCACGAACAGCAGCGCAGGGCGGAAGATGTGAAGCCGGGATACCGCATCACTGCTGCCGGTCGTGCCGGCGCCACCAGCGACATAGGACAGGTAGCCCGGCACGAGCGGCAGGACGCAGGGTGAAAGGAAGGAGATAGCGCCGGCAGCGGCCGCTGTCGCCAGCCCGAGCAACGATATTTCCAGCGCCGCCATGCTCAGCGCTTCCCGTTGCTAAGCGGCTCCTGCGTGCGAAGCACCGGTTGGGTCGAAAAAAGCGATCCAGCCAGGAGCAGCGCGACGCCAATGCTGATTGCAACATCCGCCATGTTGAAGGTCGGCCAATGCCAGTTGCCTATGTGAAAATCGAGAAAGTCTGTCACCGCGCCTTGATGCACGCGGTCAACGATGTTGCCGGCGGCGCCGCCGGCGATCAAACCGAGAGCCGTTGCTTCAATGGTCCTGCGGGTCCGCATTGCCCAAACGAGAAGACCGACCGTGATCGCCACTTTGATCCCGGCCAACACCAACGGATGCTCGAGGAAGACATCTTGGAACATCCCGAAGCTGACTCCGGTGTTGAAGCCGAGCGTCAGGTTGAAAAAGGGCACAACCTCGATCACGCGTGGCGGGACCATGACGGCATTTATGATCAACCACTTCGTAGCAACGTCGAAAAGAAGCGCGGCCACAAATGCGCCGCCAACCCATATCGCGATATTTCTAGCGGGACGTTCGGCCACGATGATTCCTTGTGTTCTTCGGGTTCTGATCGGCATTTCTGTCGTCAGCGGCCGCCCCAATACAGGGCGGCCGCTATTGGCTCAATGCGCAGTTGCAGGGCGAGCCACAGTGGAATGCTGGCGCTCCTGTGCTCGAACCTTTGCGCCGCCGACTGGGCCACCATCTCTCTGGCGCTGTTCCCGATTGAGGAGCCGCAAACCGTTGAGAACGACCAGCAGGGAGGCCCCAACATCGGCGGCGATCGCGCCCCAAAGGGATGCGAGACCGATCACCGTCAGCACTGTGAACAACAGCTTCACGGCGATCGAGAAGGCGATATTCTGCCGAATGACGGCGAGCGTGGCTCGTGAATGGCGCACGAGCCAGGGAAGTCTGGAGAGGGCGTCCGACATCAGGGCGACGTCTGCCGTTTCGATGGCTGCGTCGCTCCCCATTGCGCCCATGGCAATGCCGAGATTGGCGCGGCCCATGGCAGGGGCGTCATTGACCCCGTCACCCACCATGGCGACGACGCCATAGCGCCGAACCAGGTCCTCGACGGCCGTGACCTTGTCGCCGGGCAGAAGTTCCGCGCGAACTTCATCAATGCCGGTCTGCTTGGCAATCGCCTCGGCGGTGGCCCGATTGTCGCCTGTCAGCATCACCACTTTTTCCACGCCCGCCCGATGCAGCGCGGTGACGATATCCTTGGCTTCAGCCCTCACAGCATCGGCAACAGCGATCAGTCCCCAGACTTCCTGGCCGTCGCCAACGGCGACAATGGTCCGGCCAGCGCCGGAAAGTGTGTCGGCGCGTTCCAGGATGGCCGGTGAGCCGACCGCGCGTTCATCGAGGTAGCGGCGTGACCCAAGCCAGACTTCGCGACCGGAGACGCGGCCGGTCATGCCGCGACCCGTGATGGCCTGGACGGCCTCGGCCGGTTGTGCGGCAATGCCGTTTTCTGTTGCCCTCGCCAAAATAGCGCGGGCGATGGGGTGCTCGCTGCGCGCCTCGAGGGCTGCTGCTAACCGAAGAAGGTCATCCTCGTTTCGGCTGCCGAGCGCCAAGATCTCCACGACCTGAGGACGTCCTTCGGTGAGCGTCCCCGTCTTGTCCATGGCGATTGCTTTCAAGCGCGCCGGCGTCTCGAGATGGACGCCGCCTTTCACCAACACGCCCTGCTTCGCAGCTCCCGCAAGGGCAGCCACAATGGTCACGGGCGTCGAGATGACAAGGGCGCAGGGGCAGGCGATCACGAGCAATACGAGGGCGCGATAGAACCAAACCTCCCAGCCACCACCGAGCAACAGCGGCGGCACCAAAAAAACGGCTATCGCGAGCGCCATAACGACGGGCGTATAGACGCGTGCAAATTTCTCGACCCACTGCTCGCTGGGAGCCCGCCGGCCCTGCGCGGAGCCGACCATGCGGATGATCTGCGCGAGCGTGGTATCGCTTGACGCCTTGGTGGTCACGACGTCCAGCGCGCCTTCGCCGTTGATGGTGCCTGCAAAAACGTCGTCTCCTTCCGATTTGAAGACCGGGACGCTTTCGCCGGTGATCGGTGCCTGGTTGACCTCACTCTCTCCGGCGGCCACACGGCCGTCGAGCGGTACTTTATCGCCAGGTCGAATAATGATGTGCGAACCGACACGGACTTCGGCTGCCGGCACGTCTCTCTCCGTGCCGTCTTCAAGCATGATGCGCGCGGTCGGCGGCGCGAGCTCCATCAGGGCCGCCACGGCCCGCCGCGCTCGGCCGAGGCTCCAGGCCTCGAGAGCAAGGGCGAGCGCGAAGAAGAACGAAACCGTTGCGGCTTCGAACCAAGCGCCAATTCCGATCGCACCCACGACGGCGATCACCATCAGGAGGTTCATGTCGGGACGCAGGCGCCTGGCCGCGAGCCAAGCCTTCGGGGCCACGTAACGCACAGCACAAAGCGCGGCGAGCGTATAGAGAATGACGCTTAGCAGCGGCGTTGCACCTGCACCATGTTCGCCTGCCTCGAAGGCCGCGATGATTCCACCTCCGACCCAGGCGTGAACCGCAAATCCGATCGCGACGAACAGGCCGCTCGCAGCAGTCAGCCATGATTGAATGCGTCTGCGCCGCTCTTCTGCCCGTGCCCCTTCGCTGGTGGCGCCCTCGGTCCAGGGCTCCGCCTGCAGGCCGGCGCGTACAACGGCCTTCTCGATCTTGGCCTCCAAGGCGGCGTCAGGCGCCATGTCGATCGACATGCGGCCGTTAAGAAGGTCGAAAGCGAGCTTGTCCTCACCAACGAGCGGGCCGACTTCGCGCTTCAGGGCGGCGATCTCGTCGGCACAATCCATGCCATGGATTCGATAGACAACGCCGCCAGGCAGATTGATCGGCGGCGGGCTGAGGGCTTCCTTCACGTTGGTCGCGCAACCGCACGCGGATCCTGCGGCATCGCAGGTTGCCTGCTCAGCAACGGCCGGCGCTGTCCACAGCTCAGCCCGCATCCCGGTTCGCGCGACCGCCTGTTCGATCTCTTGGAGGGTTGTCCCGCTCTGAGGTGCAATGGTCATCGCACCCTGCGAAGTGTCGAAGGCGAGCTTATCCTCGCCAACGAGCGGTCCCAGTTCCCTGGTCAGAGCAGCCACCTCATTCTTGCAGTCGAGGCCGCGCACACGCAGGAGCATGGTTTCGGCCGAACCATCCTGGATGAGAGAGCCTGACATCCCGGTTCTTGAGATGCCGCTCACGAGTTCGTCGATCGAGGCACGGTGCTGAGGCGCGACCGTCATCAACCCCTTTGCTGTGTCGAAGGCGAGCCAGTCCTCACCGCCAACCAGAGGGCCGATTTCGCGCTTGAGCATCGCGACCTCGTTTTTGCAATCGAGGCCCTCGACCTTGAACAGCCACGCCGACGCGGAGGACTTATCCAGCTCAGCCAGCAATTGTGCCCTCATTCCAGTGGTAGCGACCGCCTGCTCAATGGTATCGAGTGCCGGAGCGGTCAGGCCCGCGACCTCCATGACACCGCCCTTGGTGTCGAACGACAACTTGTCCTCGCCACCGACGACGGGACCGACCGCGGCACGAAGCATCCGAACTTCGTTCTGACAATCCAAGCCCTCAACCTTGAAGCGTAACGTGCCTAAGGTGCTTCTAGCCTCGGCTTCAATAGTCATTGCGGTCTCCTAAATTTGCTTATTCTCTCGAGCCCGGCTCGAATCCTTTCACGCACCATACATTCTGTAGTGGCTACAGGAGCAAGAGGCCTTTCAATCGTTTTTTGCCGTCCAAGCGAGCGACAGACGTCAGCGTCCGGCGGCTATCAGCCCGACCACAATTCCATAGCTCGCGATTATTGAGGCGCCGGTGAGCGCCATGCCAAAAGCCCGGCCTGAGACTCGTTTGGCGTAGCCGAATGCAAAGGTGATGCGGCCAACCAGAAACAGAGCAACCAGCAGCGGTATGAGCACCAGTTCGGTTTCTCGCAGAAGCGCTGCTAGGGTCAGATGTGCGCCAAAAGCCAGTACTGTCTGCTCCAATGAATTCTGCAGCACCGCGGCACGCACGGCGATTGCCGGGCTGGGTTTGCCGAACGCCGAGCCCCGTATATCCGCCGGCGAATAGAACCTGCCTCTGCTCACCGCGCCGACGCAGCCGGCCAGCCAGAGAAACATGAGAATACTCGCCTTCAACGTGAACGCGATCCGCTCACCGAAGTCCATCTCTGGGCTGAGGCCGAACAATTCAGGAGGCAGCCAGGCATAGCCAACCACAAGGACGACCGCCGCGAAGGCGAGCGCGACGGCTGAGGCTCGGACAATGCCCACCTGGTCAGAACTGAGCCTCTTGAACACTGTCCTTGCTCCTTGTCGTCCTCCGCCGCCTGCCTGTGGTGATGAAAGACCGGGGGCGACCACTCATCGCGCGTGGGTTCACACGCCCCGATCATAGGTATATAAATCCTGTAGTAACTACAGAATCAACCCTTGCGAGGGGTCGAGGCCGTGACTGAACCCGGTCGCCGTAACAGCGGTCACGGCCACTTGGTGCCGAGATCGGGCACCGCAAGAACACGAGATGAGACCGGCGGATGAGCTTCTATTCGATTTATCAGCAGGGTTTCGTTCGCGTGGCTGCCTGTACACCGAAATGCGAAGTCGCCGATCCCAGCTACAATGTCGCTGAGACGCTCGCGCTCGCCCGCGACGGTGCGCGCCAGGGTGTTGCGCTGATGGTGTTCCCGGAATTGGGCCTCTGCGGTTACGCGATTGACGATCTTCTCGGCCAAGCCGCGTTGCTGCAGCGGGTGGAACAAGCGATCGAGGAAGTCGCGGCCGCGAGCCGCGAGCTTTCGCCGGTTCTGCTCATCGGCGCGCCGCTGGTGCGGGAAGGACGACTCTACAATTGCGCTGTCGCCGTCCATCGTGGGCGCATTTTGGGTGTTGTTCCCAAAGGACATCTGCCGAATTATCGGGAATTCTACGAAAAGCGTTGGTTCGCTTCGGGCCGAAACTTGAAAGGCGCTACCATCGAGATCGCTGGTCAGTCCGTCCCCTTCGGAATGGATATGATTTTCGCGGCCGAGGATTTGCCAGGCTTCGTCTTCCACGTCGAGCTGTGCGAGGACGTATGGGGACCGGCTCCGCCCAGCGACTTTGCCGCGCTCGCTGGCGCTCTCATCCTTACCAACCTCTCGGCCAGCAACATCACTGTCGGCAAGGCCGAAACCCGCCGGCTGCTCTGCGCAACCCAATCGGCGCGGTGCTGGGCTGCATACATCTATTCCGCGGCCGGTCCGGGCGAGTCGACGACGGACCTCGCTTGGGACGGTCAAGCCTGCATTTATGAACTCGGGCAGCTGCTGGCAGAGACCGAACGGTTCCCGCAGGACTCGCAAATGGCCATCGCCGATGTCGACGTTGATAGGCTCAGACTGGAGCGCCTGCGCACCGGCACCTTCAACGAGGCGGCCATCGCACAAGCTATGCCTGAAGACAGGTTCCGGCGTATCGGCTTCCGGTTCGAGCCGTCGATGACGGACCTCGGGCTGCGCAGGGCCGTCGCGCGCTTCCCCTATGCTCCAGCCGATCCGGCACGCCTCGACCAGGACTGTTATGAGGCCTACAGCATCCAGGTCCAGGGGTTGATGAAGCGCCTTCAGGCGACGGGCATCCGCCGCGTCTGCATCGGGGTCTCCGGTGGTCTGGACTCCACTCACGCGCTGATCGTGGCGGCGAAAGCGTTCGACCGGCTAGGCTGGCCCCGGTCCGACATTCTCGGCTTCACGATGCCGGGCTTCGCGACGGGGGAGGCCACCAAGGCAAATGCCTGGACGCTGATGCGTAGTCTCGGCGTCACCGCCGAGGAGATCGACATCAAGCCGTTGGCGCAGCAGATGCTGGCGTCACTTCAGCATCCGTTCGCGCAAGGCGAGCCGGTTTACGACGTGACGTTCGAGAACGTGCAGGCGGGCCTGCGCACGGACATCTTGTTCCGTGCAGCCAACCAGCGAGGCGCCATGGTGCTTGGCACTGGCGATCTGTCCGAAATCGCGCTCGGCTGGTCGACCTACGGTGTCGGCGACCATATGAGCCACTACAACGTCAACGCGTCGGTGCCGAAAACACTCATCCAGCATTTGATCCGCTGGGTGGCACAGTCAGCCGCCTTCGATGAGGCAACGAACGGCACGTTGCTCTCCATTCTTGACACTGTGATTTCGCCAGAACTCGTGCCGGCCGGCGAAGGCGGCGCCTTACAAAGTACGGAGGAGAAGATTGGGCCTTATGAACTGCAGGATTTTACCCTGTTTTATTTGACGCGCTATGGCCTGAAGCCGTCGAAGATCGCTTTCCTGGCCTTCCATGCCTGGCGTGACGCCACCGCCGGAGCTTGGCCTCCACAGTATCCGGAAGAGCGCCGTCGCGCATATGATCTGCCCACAATCAGATCGTGGATGGAGGTGTTCCTCTATCGCTTCTTCACGATCAGCCAGTTCAAGCGCTCGGCGTCGCCGAACGGCCCCAAAGTCACTGCTGGCGGCTCGCTGTCGCCGCGCGGCGATTGGCGCGCTCCGTCGGATGGCAACGCCCGCCTCTGGTTGGAGGAGTTGCGCGCTCACACGCCGTCGGAATGAACGTGCCCTGAGGGTTGGCGCTCAGCGGCCAACGGCAATCGGCGCACGGATGCCGATGACGCTTCCGCCCAGTTGTTATCCCTACTCGAACCACCGTTACGGAATGAATTCGCCATGATCACCATCGGAGCCTTGTCACAACGGACAGGCGTCAATATCGAGACAATCCGCTACTACGAGCGGATCAATCTCATCCCGCCGCCGCCCCGCACAGAGAGCAGGCGGCGCCTCTATGAAGCAGAGGATGTTCGGCGACTGACGTTCATACGCCATTCCAGGGATCTCGGCTTCGACATCCCGGCTATTAAGACGATGCTCGCTCTGCAGGAAAGGCCAGAGTCCTCTTGTGAGCAGGTGAGCCGAATTGCCACCGATCAGCTCGAAGCCGTCGAGGTGCGGATCCGACGCCTTCTCGGACTTAAGAGCGAGCTCACTCGGATGATCAAATCGTGCGACAATGGGAAAGTCGCATCGTGCCGGATCATAGAAGTTTTAGCTGACTCACCCAACTCGCATGATGCCCCCTGAATCGCTGAGGAATTCAGGAACATCCACGACTTTGTTGGCTAGGGAGTGCCCGAATACCCCATCTATAATAGTCGCCTTTGGGCGATTTGAAAGCAGAAAAACCGTTTTGAATCGGGCAATCGGCGGTTGACGGCGCATCTGATTCGGTCGGCACAAGAAAAGGTCCCGCCCGGACTAGCCGGGCGGGAACCTGTTGGGCCTCACTCGCCGTTGCGGCGGGTGGGACGGGACCAGATGAGGCTGTAGCCGCCGTCCTCGTCGTCGAAGAGGTTGGCGTAGATCGGAGCGGTGAAGCTCGGATCGTCGAGTTTGAGGCCGAGATAGTCGCGGCCCTCGTTCGACTGCTTGGACCAGGCTGCTCCGATTTCGGCGCGGCCGACCAGGACGCGGTGGCTGGGAGCGTTCTCGCTGGTCTGGTTGGTTTCGGGAACGATGCGGACGTTCTTGGCCTGCACGTTGAGGGTGACGATTTCGCCGGTGAATTCGTTGCCGGACTTCTTGAAGGTGCCGATGGTTGCCATGGTAGTTCTCCTTGATCACTGGTTTCGAGCCCGCACCATGCGGCCTCGATGGCGATCGGAGAGGCCGGAGGCGATCGACGGCGCATCGCTCGCGACCGCAGCGTCAGCGGAGGATGGCGATCCGGCGGGTTTCTTGCCTCGCGAGGAATGGCCGCGTAGCGGCCAGGGGAAGAAACTTGACGGGCGCCATTGCGCCATAGGCGATCGAGGCGCAGCCGGTCTTCGGCCAGATCAGCCCATTGAAGAGGCCGTTTGGAGCGGTCGGCTCACAGGGATAGTTCAAGGAGAGAATGGCAATACCGAACACCCCGGTTTAAGTCCGGCGAAGGCACGGAAATCGTCTTTGGCCCTGCAGGCCAGTCCGCTTCATACCCAGCGATGCCACCTGATGCGGAAACAAGCCGCTCTGCGTCCGTCACCGGTCGCACGTTTCGGGGCAAATCACGCCATGCCGTCCGGGAGTGCCGGCGCTCAACCGAAATCGCCGATCCGTCCCGTACCGCGCCGCACATTGCTCACCCTTCGATATGGGCGCGGCACAAAACCTCAGCCCCTGTCCCGGATTCACCTACCGTTGTGTTCAGATGCTGGCGGCGGTCTGCCCGGCAGGTCCGGGCGGGGCCATTGAGGTCACGCGCACGAACGCCGTGATGCCGACCGCCACCGCGCCGATCACGGAGAAGACGATTTGCCATGTTTCCGATGGCATCAGATGTTTGACGATCCCGTGGGTGGCGTGGAAACCAGCGATGGCAGCCGGCGCGACGAAGGCAAGCGCCACGGCGAGTTTCACCCACATCGGTCGGGCGAACAGGATGAGGAACTGCGCAAGGCCAAACACCAGGCCCGCGCCGACAAGTCCGACAAGGACGCTGCCCGGCAGGCCGGCGCCGGTCTCATAGGCCCACATGCCTGCCGCCACGCCCCCGAGCGCGGGCAATGCGTAGATGGCGAGCGTGAACAGCAACCAGCAGAGGACTGTAATTGCGGCGATGGATCCGAGAACAGCAACAATCATGGTGGCGTCTCCGTAAGATGTGGTTCGAACGGTCGCGCCCCCACCACCACCACGGCGCAATTCAGAACAGTATCATATTCAGGGTTAAGCTGCGAGTGGGAAGGTCTGTTTCCCGGTCACATCGCTATCCAGCGGCGAATTATGGACGCCGCGTACTCCGAGTGCTAACAGACGTATGTTCGCGTGGACCACGCGATCATTGCTCAGGACGACCCGGGCATGAATGATCTCGAAGGGGACGACCCCTAAAGAGGTCTCGAAGATGCAGAACTCCGCTTCAATTTTTTCGCTGCGCGCCACCGGCACCACGCTCGTGATCGCCTGGACCGTCGTGGTGGCGTTCAGGTTCGGGCTTCACTCGCTACTCGAGCCGGACATGTCGGTTCCGGTCGCTGCGTCCTGCTTCATATTGCTGTTCGGGACCATCCTTATGGCCTCGTTCGGTGCCGCCCATCAGGCGGACGAGTTGGCCCACCGGCTCGGCGAACCCTACGGTACGCTGGTCCTCACAGTGTCCATCGTGGTGATTGAGGTCGTCCTTATTGCCGCCGTCATGCTGGGACCAAGCGCATCCGCGACCATCGGGCGAGACTCGATTCTTGCCGTCATGATGATCATCATGAACCTCGTGACCGGGCTCTGCCTTCTCACCGGTGCGATCCGGTATGGAGAGCAGGAGTACAACGCTCCCGGAGCGATCACCTTCATCAGCATGATCCTGATCTTCGTCGGCGTTGCATTCCTGCTTCCGAACTATTCGGGTTCGGGGGACGGGACATTCACGCCCGTGCAAGCGGTCGCCATCTCGATCCTGATCCTCATCGGTTATGCCGCCTTTCTCACGCTTCAGATGGGCAGATACCGGAGCGACTTCGTGCAGCCCGAGACAGGCTCCATGCGGATTCTGCTGAGAGAGGCCCGCCGCCGCGAAGCCGCAGGCGGCCATGCAACCGCCGAGGGCCGGGGAAACTCCTTGAAGCATGCGATCACGCTCGTCGCGCTGATCCTGCCGATCGTGCTGTTGGCGCACGATCTCTCCATCATCATCGATTACGGCGTTGAGAAGGCCGATGCGCCCGCCGCCCTAAGCGGCGTCTTGATCGCGATCATCGTCTTCACCCCGGAATCCGTCACGGCAATTAGGGCCGCCCTCGACAATCAAGCGCAGCGCGCGATCAATCTGTGTCTCGGCGCATTCGTCTCGACGGTCGGCCTGACGGTTTCGGCCGTCCTCCTCGTTGGTCTGATCACGGGCAAGACTGTCATTTTCGGCATTTCGGAGGTTGAGACGGTGCTGGTGGCGCTCACCATCGGCCTGACGACGCTGACCTTCATGGGGCACAGGACTTCGGCGACGCAAGGCATGCTGCATCTGCTTCTGTTCGGCGTGTTCGGCCTCATGCTGTTCACGGTCTGAGCGAGAAAAGCAGATACTCACGCTACGCGGCCGAAAGGCCCTCCGTCCGCCGAGTGAACATTGGTGGCGGCTCATTCGAACCGCCACACCGGGATGCCGAGCTTCCTCGCCTTGTCGGCGAGGTTCTCTTGAATGCCGGTGCCGGGGAACACCATGACCCCGATCGGAAGGACATCGAGCATCTGGTCGTTGCGCTTGAACGGTGCTGCCCGACCGTGCTTCGTCCAGTCCGGCGCGAAACCCATCTGGGTGACGTTGCGATGATCGGCCCAGCGGGCGGCGATCTTCTCGGCGCCTTTGGGCGATTTGCCGTGCATCAGAACCATGTCCGGGTGTTTGGCATGCACCTGGTCGAGCTTGTCCCAGATCAGATTGTGATCGTTGTAGTCGGCGCCTCCGGAGACGGCGACCTTCGGGCCGGCCGGCAATAGCACCTCGCGGTTGGCGCGTTTGCGCTCGGCGATGAAGTCCCGGCTGTCGATCATCGCCGATGTCAGCGCGCGGTGGTTCACCTGCGAGCCGGTGCGCGGAGACCATGGTGATCCGGTGGTGCGCAGATAGTGCTCGGCAGCGCTGTCGCGGAAGACTTCCAGGCCGTCGCGGCGTTCGATGAGACCTTGCCCGGTCTCGATGAGGCGCTCGAGCTCGACCGCCTTGATTTCGGAGCCGTCCTGTTCGCGCTGCCCGCGCTTCTGGGCCTGCTCGTTGTCGTCGAGCTTGCGTTCGAGCCGGTCGGCCGCACGGTGGAACATATTGACGGTCGACCAGAGCAGATCGTCGAGTTCGCCATCGAGAGCGGTATCCGCCATGGTGGCGATCAGGGCGTCGAAGATGTCGGAGACTGCGCCGGCGATGACGTTGTCCTCCGGGACGAGGCGAGGGTCCGGGCCGTGCCCGTCGTGGCGGTAGCCGTGGAGTTCCAGTTCGTTCAGTGCGTGTTCGGTCGGCGAGGATTCGTGGTGGGGTTCGAAGGTGTCGTCGTCGAGTGTCATCGGGAGGCTCCCTTTGTCGGTTGGCCGCGCCCGCCGCGGCCTTCATGGGCAGACAAGACGGCGGGCGGACCGGGCCTGCATCCTGGAGCGGCAGCGGAAGGACCGGAGCGGCAGCGGAGGATGGTGAAGGCCGGCGATTTTGTTTCGCGATGGAAAGGCCCGAAGGGCCGAGGGAAAATCGTTGGCCGCAGCCATTGCCGGACCGGGCCGCCTGCTGTCCGGTCGCCCTCTCAGGAAGGCCGGGGCGCGGCCCTCTCCGGCATCCACGGGGAGCCGTTGACGAAGGCTGCGACGTCACCGCCATAGCCCGCACCGCTGCCCCGTTCAGGCGGACAGAACGGACTCCATGAACCTGGCGACATCCTGCGGTGCGAGCTGGACCCGGATCGAAGACCGGAAGGCGTCGAGACCACGCAAGCGGAGATCCTCGTTGAGATCGCCCAGCATCGGCGAGAGTGGCAGCGCTTCGATGCCGAGCGCATCGGCCCGTTCGATCAGCGTATCCCTTGCGCCATCTCCCGCCGGGTCGTCGTCGCGCACGATATAGAGTCGGCGTAGCGTGTCGGGGAACAGGATAGCGGCGAGATGGGCTGCGGAGAGCGCGGCGGCCATTGGCATCTCGGGCAATATGCATCGCAGCGACAGCATGGTCTCGATGCCTTCACCCGCTGCCATGACCTCGCCCGCCACGCCAAAGCGCACCGCATGGCCGAGCAGGTCGCCCATTGCCCGTCGCGGCGTCTCGATCGGGGCCTTGCCGAGCGTCGCCTCGCTGAACCCATCGGGATTCAGCCAGGTTCTGTGCGCGCCGGTCTGGTGTCCGTCGAGATCGGTGACCGACGCGATCAGGGCCGGCCAGGTCTCTGTCGGGCTATGCTCGTCGGGCCGGTAGTAGCAGCGCGGATGAAACCGCAGCGACCCGGTTCCATGCAATGCCGTAATGCCGCGTCTACGGAAATACGTTTCCGCGCGTGTACCCATAATCGGCCGCGCCATCGAGAACAGGCGTTTGGCCGCGAGCGGCGAGCCCGTTGGCGCGGGCGATTTGCGTCCAGGCGATGATGCCAGCTCCGGTTCGGGATGCGGCAGGCTGAGGAACCGCCGGGCCTCGTCGGCCACATCCCTGAACTCAGACAGACCGCAGCTTTCGCGGATGATGTCGAGCAAATCGCCATGCTCGCCCGTTGCGGCGTCGGTCCATTTTCCCGCCGCGCCCTTGCCGGACTCGGGGCCGGTCAGGCGCACGAACATGGAGCGGCCCTTGGTGTTGCGCACGTCGCCCACCATCCAGTAGCGGCCCTCGCGCCGCCCACTGGAGAGATATTCGCGGCACACGGCCTCGGCCTGCCGGCCGAGACGATGCGCAAGGTTTGAAGCATCGCGGGTCATCAGGCAGCCTCCCGCTGGGCGATGCGCTCGACCGGAAACCGCTCCAGCAACCTTGTGAGGACTGCGGCGCCGGACGCGTCGGTCGGGACGAACAGCCGGAACTTCCACGAGATGATCTCGCCGAAGAGACCATAGGCCTTGAGGCGGTCGCGCATGGTGTCGGTGAAACCGGTGAGCTCGATGCGGTTCGCGCCCATGACGCGGGCGCGGCGAAGCTGAAGCCCTTCGGCGAGTTCGAGGATCGTGCGGCCCTCGGTCAGCGCAACGAAGGCGTCGTCCGCCGAGAGGCTGGCGGCGCCCGTCGTCGCCGCGTTCGCGGCCCAGGCCGGTGAAACCTTGCGGCCGATGATCCGCTCGCCATCATCGGTCTGCAGCCGGTAGACCCGCGTCGATTCATTGGGCAGGCGTTTCCAGATCGGCAGCAAAAGGCCGGAAACGATGTGCACGGTGCTGTCGGTAAATTCCGGGACCGCCGCCACTTCGGTGTCCCAGATGCGCGCAAAGGTCTCGCGGTCGGTTTCGACCCAGTGGGTGTCCCCCATCATTGCGACGGGCACCTTGGTGGCTTCCATCGGCCGGATCAGGCGCACCCGGCGTTCGACGACACCGTCGTCGTCGATCACGCTGGTGGTCGGAACGCACACGGCGGCCCGGCCTGATCGCTCGTTGACCAGCAGGGCGGCACGTGGATCAACGAGATGTTCGAGCGCCTCGTCCAGCGTGACGGGATGATTGCGCTCCCGCTGCGCGACGGTGAGCAGCGTGGTCTCCGCGCCGGTGGCGGGATGCGTATGGATCCCCTGCCGGTCGGTGACCGTGAACTGCTCGCCCCTCAGCGTCTCCAATCCGACATCGTAGGTGCCGCTGGCAATGGCGCCCTCGATCCGGGCGGTGAGGATCTGCTCGAAATGCGCGAAGAGGATGTTCTGCAGATTGATGGTGAGCGCCAGAAGCCGGTTGAGGAAGGTGGTAATCGGCGGCAGGTCGTCCTTGATGCCGGTATCGTCCACGAGCTTCAGGCCGGTTGACGTCTCGAAGGTCTGGAGCGGGCAACCTTCGACCTTGCCGCCGACGATCATCAGATAGAGTCGTCGCAGCGCATCGCGCGCATAGGCGCTTTCGAGATTGTCCTCGGCGCGGAACAGGCCCTGGCCGCCGGTCTGGCGCTGGCCGCGGGTGATCGCGCCGAGCGTATCGAGCCGCCGGGCGATGGTGGAGAGGAAGCGCTTTTCCGCCTTCACGTCGGTGGCGACCGGCCGGAACAGCGGAGGCTGCGCCTGGTTGGTGCGGTTGGTGCGCCCCAGGCCCTGGATCGCCGCATCGGCCTTCCAGCCCGGCTCCAGCAGATAGTGGACGCGCAGACGCTGGTTTCTGGCGGTGAGGTCTGCGTGGTACGAGCGCCCTGTCCCCCCGGCGTCCGAGAAGATCAGGATACGCTTGAAGTCATCCATGAAGGCCTGGGTCTCGGCGAGGTTTGCCGAAATGGCACGGCCTTCGACGGCGAGGCGATCAGCGGTAGCGCCGGCACCGGGCTTGCGGACGATGCGGCGCGAGCGACCCGTGACCTCGGCGACCATGTCGGTGCCGAAACGCTGGATGATCTGGTCGAGCGCACCGGGGACCGGCGGCAGCGAGGCGAGCTTTTCAATCAGCCGGTCGCGCCGGGCGACGGCCTCGCGGCTTTCGACGGGCTGGCCATCGCGAGTTACCGGGCGGGAACACAGATTGCCCTCGGAGTCGGTGAAGGGCTCGTAGAGCTGCACAGGGAAGGAATGGGCCAGGTAGTCGAGCACATAATATGCCGCGTCGGCGTTATGCTGAGTTCGGGGTTTCAATCTGTTGTTCTTCTGATTCATTTTCGGTTTTCCG
>MDSV01128254.1_pt1 | contig 21614 bp, 16 predicted proteins | sample 810851 | NCBI WGS metagenome assembly MDSV01 (sample SAMN05326640, study PRJNA326480) | marine metagenome | isolation source: seawater | place: Atlantic Ocean: North East | collected 2012 | reverse complement strand
TTGATCCCTTATCGAAAAAATACTCTTTCTGTTGTTCAGAGAGTTTATCATAAAGAGGATACTTTTCATAATCAACACCTGCTCTAACAACTACTTCATCTAATGGATTTGGTACATCTTTAAATCTACCTTCTTTATATGCAGCCTCATACTCTGGAGTTCCATACATAACTGTATTTTCTTCTTGTGTTGTTCCCTCTTGAGCTTTCTTACAACTTCCTTTACTAAAAGCTGTCTTACCAGGAACTGTTTTATATCCTGGCCAGCATCTACCACCTGACTTAGCTTTAGCTAATGAATCTGCAAATGAAGGAGCTTTCATTTCTGATTGAGTAAATAATGGAGGCATTGTATTAGAACGTCCATACATCATACCTGATGCACCAGGAAGACTTCCTCCCATTGCATACTTGTCTAACCAACCACCGTTGATTTTTTTCATAGGCGTAGCACCTCCAGCTATAGCACCGAAGTATCTCTTCTGCTTATCCGTCAGAGCTCTCCCATGGACTGTTCCATCGTCTAACATCTTTTTTGCTTTGCCTGCTGTTAATGCCATTACTTATATGATATTTGTGCTGGTGCTACAATAAACTGACTCACAATATGTGTAGTAGAGGAGTTGTCTAATATATGTCTCACCTTTACGTTCTTAGCTCTTAGTTGTGACTTCTTAAATGATAAGTCACCATAGTTCATATTATCCTGATTCACCACCTTATCTATTGATTTGGATTCACAGGATGTTTTAAATAGAGGTACTTGATCATCTATCTGTAATGCCCAAAAAGTATTGTACTGGTAAAAACTATCTGTCTTTGCAAAAGTAATAGTTTTACTATCAGTGTTTAATATTGGGTATTGTAGATATTGACTTAAGTTATTCATTGGTTTAGGAACAAGTTCAATAATACCTGTTGATTGTTGACCATTATATAAAACAGCCTTGTTAAAGTATTTATCGTCTGTTTGTATTTTACTATTAGAATCAAACTCTCCAAGAGTTGATGGTATATATGTATACACTTTACTATAGTCTTTTATGTTCTGTAGTATCTGGTCATGATACTTATATGCAAATGGATACTCAATTACATAAGGTTTGATATCTCCATAATAGTAATTATATAAAGTATCATTTCTAAGATGTGTCCATAAACATCCTGTTCTTGTAGGTGTAAATCTTAACTTTTGATACTCATTAGCATTCATAGTATTTATAACAGGAAAGCTTTTCTCAAACTCACAATCTCCATTAGATGTTAAAGTTACAACGTTTACATTATCCTCTACTTCATAAGTTAATCCTACGACTAATGCACTCAAACTTACTTCAGTGGCTAATGTAACATTAGTATCAGTAGTGATCTTAAAAGGTCCTACGTTCGGACTAGCAGATGTTATTTTTAAATGTATTGTCTTCATATTTATATATCACAAGCACCTATTAGTGTAGCTGATGGTCCTAAAGCACCAGGTGTATTAGTATTTGCACAAATGAATCTAGTCTGACCTGTTGCAACAGATACGACTTGTGGTAGTCCACTACAATCTGTATAACTTATTGCTATTGGTCCAGTAATTTCCCACTTAGAACAATTAGGTTGTATACTTGTAGTGGTAGTTGTTGTTGGAGCAAGCGTAGTACTAGTTGTTGTGGTTGTTGGTCCTCCACTTGGACTAACACATGATGCAAGTTGAGTTATGTTTGTTGGACTAAAGTAGTTTTCAATCTTTCCTGTACCCAAACTATTTCCTTCTAGAACTACTTCAAATGGAGAGAAAGGTGCCACAGAAAACTGAGCATAGTATTGAGTATTGATAGCACTTTTACATACAATTATAATGTCACAGTCACACGAATGGATTGTTATATCCACTCCACTAAATTCACTACTAGTAATAGTAGAAACTATCTCTGGAGTTGCTACTGCGTTATCATAATCCCACTGAACATATTCAAATGCTCCTGTTGCTGTTACTTCTCTAATTGTTATTAGTTTGCCTTCAGTTGTATATAATAAATTAGTAGGATATGTGTAACCAGATTGTAAAAGAATTTTCTGTGATGGAATTCCACTTGTTGTATCTATTTCTACTATATATCCTTGAGCTGTATCTATTGCAATAATTGCACTCTCATCTTTAACTACCACTCCAGCAGTTGTACCAAATGCATTATCAGCTATTACTAAATCTGAATCTGCTACTACAGTCCATGGGCTTGTTGTAATTGTCCATTTCTTAAATGATGTACTGATACCTGGTGAAACTCCGTATAGAGCAGTTGGGCCAACAGCTAACTTACCAGAAGTATAACCAGGAATATTTATATAGGCATAGTTAACCCAATCTTGTTCTACATTTTGAAGAACTACATTACCATCATCATCATTATAAATAAGCCCACAACATTCATCTAGATCTCCAGTAAACATAGTAGTTGTAGTAGTTAATGTATTACAATCACATGGCACTTGTTCTCTTAATATACCATCTTCAACATAATTAGCAGTTTGATAAGAGTTTATATCTACACTAGTATACCAACCATCAGGAACTCTTGTACAAGAATCATCATCACTAAGATAAAGAACTTCTCCTATAGATACATTAGCAAAATTAGCTGATGTTCCTGAATATTCGAATGTGAAGTTTATAGCTACAGCCTCATCATTACTATTTAGATTTGCTAAAAATGCTCCTATAGCACATGCACTTGCTGCACTTGATGATCCTATAATAGGAGTAGGTTCAGTCATAATCTGATAACCTTCTGTAAAAGTAGCTTGTGCAAGAGGTGCAGGTCTAGAACAAATTGTTGTAGTAGTAGGAGTAGGAATGGTAATAAGTCCAATTCCTTCTAATCCACAACTTAGTTCTTCAGCTAAACCTATATCAAATTGACAATCATTGAAAGTTGTAGTACTAGTAGTAGTAAATAAAGGTGCCTCTGTACTTGTAGAGGTAGTTGTAATTGGTAACACTGAACCAATATTTGCAGCTACCACCATTTCTATTTGTGGTTCTTCATCTTCAATTCTACTTCTATCTGGAGTATCTAATACAGCAGTAAACTGTGTACAGCAACTATTTATACCAGAATAGTAGAAGTTGTTTTCTCCAATGTAGAAATTAGGTAGATAGGAGTGAAAAGATATCCAACTCTTAGTACTAAAATCAAAAGATAAAGTCCATGACTTACTACAGAAATATTCTCTATCAAATAAAAATACTTCTGTTTCAACTATCTGATCATCAATAACTTGATCTACATAAAAACGTTGACTTCCACTGTCATATCTTATATTATCATCAAGAGGAATATAGTCTAGCTTAGTAATGATAACTCTATCAAATTTACTATCGTACACTCCGTGTAGTCCTATTCCTTTAAAGTGATTGTCTACATATGCATCTGGGAAGTATTCTAATATTTCAAATGGTAAATGATTTGTAATAAATCTATTTACACCTGATCCAAATTTAGTTAGATCTACAGCTTTGTTACCACTCATTAAGAATATCTGACCTCTTTTAGCATCAGCAGTTATTGCTCCATAAGGAACTTTAAGTAGAAACTTATTTTGAGATCCTAAGTATCCTAAGTCTGTTTCTGCAAAATCTATAGGAGGTGCACCATCGAATAATCTAGGATTACCTATATATGCAGCTTGAGGATTGTTAGTGTCAATCGTTAATAGTTTATTATACAATAAAGCTTTATTATCAAATCTTGCCAATATACCTCTGTCCATCATACCATCTAATGATGTTAAGTTACCGAAGTTTTGTGGGAAATCATGGTAAGATAAAGCTCTGTAAACTAACCAGTTATTAACTCTGTTATCAGAACTATCCCCTTGGGTGTCTGAGTATATAGCTCTAAATGGATAAAACGTATAACATACATCACTCCAATCTGGAGGCATTTGACTAAACACATTTTCTTTATTCTGTTTAGAGTATGTTACATTATAGTAATAAGTATTGTCCTGTGCAATTGGTACATTAGTTTCTTGAACCCAATCATCAGGAATACCAGAACTAACATGAGGCCAGAAGTCTCCTTCTTGTGTATTAAATGCTTGTCTTAAGTCTGTATTATATACACTTTCACAATAGAAGTTAGGAACACCATATGCAAATAAATACATATACCCATCATAAAATGATCTATAAGTTCCTGCATAAGGTTCTTGGTCATTAGGAGGTGGACCAATTAAAGAAGGATCGCTAGGACAATCAAGATTATGTGCTTTAGTTGATATAAGATTATACATTAACTGATCATCGTCTCCTGCTGTTACAGTATAAGGTTCTAGAATAGATCTAGCAGAATGCCAGTATTTAGGATAAGCAACATTACCTAACTCATCAAAGAATATATCTGAGTCGTCTGGTGCATTTACTCTATTATCTATAAAGAATGGTATTTTAGTTTTAAATGCAAATCTAGATATGAATACATCTCCACCAAATACTGTATCTGTTCCAGTAGCTGTTACAAGTTTCTGGTAACCTGTATCTATTCTTTTAAAGGAGTTGATCTGTCCCCATTGATTAGGGATGATATTTTTCATAGAAGCGTAATATGATACTACCTTTATATCTTGCTCTTGTCCTGGCTTATCACAAGCTCCAGATTCTCCTATGGCAAATCTTGAGTATTCTACCATACTAGATTCACCGTCTGCTCCTTGTAAAGATGGAGTATTTTGAGGTAAAGGAAGTGCTAAAATATCATCACTGATAGTAGTATCAATAAAGACTGAAGATTCTCTATTCCAATTGTTAATTGGAGGTTGGTTATTATTAAAAGATTGTACACCTGGTATAAGATATCTAGTAAGATCTATTTCTCTTTGCTTGATACCACCGTCAGTATTATTGCTGATAGGAAAATGATAATCATAGTTTGCTCTTGAGTTGAAAGACATTGCATAATTCTTTCTTGTAATACCATTTATGTATATAGTAAGATATGACTGATAGACGGTAAACATTATACCAGCATCAAACTCACCATTTGCCCCCATACTAGCCACTCTTTCTGAACTTGATAATGCATCTTCTTGTGCTTCTTTACTAAGCAATTTGTATTTAGCATTGTCTTTAACCTCTACAAAATGAGCCTTACCTGCTCCAAACATTACACTTTCTAGCTTAAGTACACTTCCTAAAAATGGTTGTCCAAAAGATGTGTCTGGTGAATTAAAGATTTGCTTATCTAGAATATCTTTTGCTTCTTCATAGTCAGCCCCATCTAATGGTTTAATAGGTATATCTCTGTCACATTTTAAACAGGATCTTCTACTGTGTCTTTTAGAGACATCATTATTTTGTGCTCCAGAACCAGTGTCATTTGCATTTTCAGCTGGAGTAAAAGTATCCCACTCATTTACTGGAGTTGGAAATCCAGGTCCGGTATAATCAGCATTACTAGCAACACTGTCATCAAAAAGAGGAAGAGGATTAGTAGGTTGTCCAAATCCAGGACCTGGCCAAGGTTGTATATTATCTGGATTTTCTTCTACTTTAACACATGTCTGACATGCTCTTGTTTCATCATCAGAATCCGGACAGGGGTAATTTGGATCAAAGGTATTTGGAGGATATGATATTACGTCATAGTTTTCTTCTGGATTATCAGGATCTGGTTCAGTACAAGGTCCTGGATAAATTTGAGTTAGAAAAATACGAGGATTTGAACAGCAACTACCAGAAGGTTCACGCCAAGTAGGTGCATAGGGGTGATTTCCTTCATATCCATAACTTGCTCCGTTTGGTGCTCCTCCAGGATTTTCATCAAAATCAATATTGTTTGTACCATAAACATCAAATTCAGGGTCAGCATTTGTAATCACATTAACTCTGTCAATACCTTCAAAAATATTATTACCCCAATTTAGAGTAGCAGAACAATTTACTGTTCCATCAAAATTAAAATTGTTAAATGGATTTTTCCATTTTAATTCATATCTACTACAAGGGCCTTTATCAGTGCCAGGTATCCAGATGAATTGGCAGTTACTGCTATGAGCACCAATCCATACATCAAAGTCTCCAGGTCCTATTGTTATAACACCTTTCAGAGCTACAGGTCTTGTTAAGGAACAAACTTCTAAAATACAATTAGGTGAAATAGTGGCTTGTGTTTGTTTACCATTTTCAATACTAGTATATACAAATACTCCATCTTCATCATTTACATCTATCTCTATACCATATGCACTATACCAAGGTCCAAGGAAAAAATCTACAGCCTTGTCAGGCATATATAAAAGCCATGACTTAGATTTATAATTCCAAGCATTGTTATTCTCTTGTAAGAACGAGTCCTCTCCAGATACTTGATTATATGGATAGTTAGGATAGTAATAGTCCTGGTCATCTTTTACATACTTATTTACATTTCTAAGAATACCTTTTGCTACTATTGATCTGTTTGTACCACGATCTCCTCTTACTATTTTAAAAGCTACAATATCATCTTTCTGTTCTTGTGTAAGACTAGATAATTGAATCAGTTGTGATATCTGATCATTATCAATTTTTACTCCTAGAGGATATAGAGCATTTGCATCTTGCATTGTAGGTACAATATTATTACCGTCATATACAATTGCAGGATTCTCTACAATACCACTTACAGATACATCTGGAAACTTATGGTGTCTAATAGGTTGATCAGCTAAATCTCCCCACATTTCTGTATTACAAGGATATTTTTCTGTAGACTCCCAATATGCAAAGTTTCCATAGTTCCATGGTCCTTTGTAGTCTGGATCTGTTGGTAGTTCTCCAAAAGGACCTACCACTGTAGCATTATTATATATCTTCCAGTAAGGGCTGTATCCTACATCTCCTACATAGTACTCAGGTTCTCCGATAAAATCATCATTAGTGTTAGGAACATCCGGTTGAGGATTAGGATCTACTAGAGGACCTGGTATATGAAATGCATCTGTTTGTTTTCCGTTCTTTAAAAGAAACACTATATCAAATGCATACACTTCATCACGCATGTATCCACGATAGTTTACTGCATTTAATTCATTAGCATAAGTTTCTCCAGCAGGAAGTCTATAACTTTCCCATTGTAGGGTTATTTGACTAGCTATTTGTTGATAGTTTATTCTATCTACTGAAGTTAAATTACTCCATATCAAAGTATCTTGAACAGATGTCAAGTCTTGTGCTACATCATAGTAAGGATATTTCTCAAAGATGTCAGCAATAGATAATTGTATAGGATTTTGGTCTGCACCAGTGTAGGTGATAATTTCTTCTGCTTCAGTAATATTATAAGTTCCTACTAATTCTACTGTTGTTCCTTCATTGATAGTTTTTATTACAGCTAAATTAAAATACTGATATTGTCCTGTTAGATCTAAGTTAGATACTTTTACTTCTATTGATTTACCCACGGGGTAATTGAAGTTTACAGTGGTTATTAAAGGATCGGAAATAGGTGTAGGATTAGTAACAGAATAATAAGAAGTTAAATCTTGACCTGTTGCATCTGAATATTGTACCGCAAACTGATAAGTACCAGCAACTAATGATCCTACATCTACTACTTGATTAACTTCTACAAATGGAATATCAAAGTTAGGTTGTATTTTAAGTTGGTTACAGTCTACGTTTCCTGTTAGTACAGGGTCGCATTCAGGGTCTGAATTAGGATCTATAAGATAGGGAATGTTGTCTAGATCTAGATATCTTCTAGGATTGAGTCCGTCTGTCCAATATATTTCTGTACTACAGTTTGTTATTCTATGAACAACTTTGTGTATGGGGTAATCGATGTTGAAATTTAAACATCTAGCATCTCCAAGTGGTACCTCTTGATATACACAGTCATTATTATATTGAAAACCAATCTGACTATCGCCAGTAAGAGGGTTAGCTAGAAAGAATATATTTAGCTTTTTCTCAGAAATAGTATAATTACCTATAAGTTGAAAACCATCAGGGAATGTTAAACATGGTTCATTACCAGGTTCATTCTGATAGTTTACAGAACTAGAGTCAAAGTTCTCTACAGTAGCATTCAATGCATAAGTAAGACTACCTGTCTTTACTTGATTGATAGTGCTATCCATATTAAGGCCAGTCTGAGCTTGATTAAATTCAAGCCTCACTTGCCCTTTCTGAGCTTTATCATCTTTTTTAGCAGCAGCAGCTTTTTTAGCTTTTGCGTCTTCTATTTCTTTTCTAGTAGCCATAAACTATTTATTAACTCCACCCATTACGTCTCCACAAAGTATTATATCTGTTGGAGTATCTTCCTGATACTTGAGATTTTGCATCAGGTAATTCATACATATTGTTTCGATTAAGATCTGTAACAACTCTTCTCTGTTTTTGATAAGCTGTTTCTTTTTTAAGTTCTGTTTCTGCCATTATCCATGCTTCATCCATCACTTGTTTATGGTAAGCTAATTTAGTTTGTAACTGATTAAATGTTTCATCATTGGTTTGATTAGTTAAAGTTTCAAATACTTTAAATTTAATAAATGACTCTATATATTCTCTAACACGATAGTTATCTGGAACTAATTGATTACCTGTTTTATCATAATCAGTAGAATAGAATACTAAATGTATTACACCTTTTCTAAAGTTAGTAACAAATTTATTATCTCTTACATCAAATGAATCATAAGAGGAAGAACCTGGTGTAAAATCACGACCAGATAAAGCCAGTTGATTGTACTGACTCCAGGAGTTAGTGTAATCTACAGTACAGCTTTTACGTGCTGATATATTTCCTGGTTTAAGTAGATAAGTTCTTCTATATGCTCTGGGTATTTCACTGTTTGTTTTATATACAGCTTGTACTATTTCAGGCATACATGTACCATCACAACTTGGGTGTTGACAATCAGGATTATTACAAGGGGTACCTCCTATAGTTAGAGGTGCAACTTGAATAGTAGTAGCATTTGCAGCTTGACTATAAAATGATGAAGCTGCTGGATAAGGGTTTCCTGGTATTACAGCACACATCCAAGCTTCTCTCACTGCATGAAAGTTATCTGGTAGACGTGCCTCAAAGTCTTCTATAAATAATACTTCTGTAGTAATTTTATAAGTTGTTCTACCCATCTTTCTTAGACACTTGTCTAGATAGGTGGGGAATAATAAATCATCTACTGCACCAGTATCAAAATAACTTTTAAGCTCTTCTTTTACTGTAGCATATAGAGGCTCTGGGGATACAAAATCGTATTTATAGTAGTATGACATAACTTATTTTTTCCATTCATGATAAATGTGTTGGTATTTAGGATCTGCTTTTAAATAGTGAGAAAGATCTCTAGATGTTCGTCTTGAAGGTTTAAAGTACCACAGATCTGAGTTTCTAAATCTTGCAGTGGATTTAAACCACATCCATCCAAAAAAGTATCCTTCAGTATGATAATTGAAGTTGTATATAACCTTTCCTTTCTCTCTAGTTTTTTGCCAGTCAATAGGTAGGTTTACAAACTCTTTTCCATTAACACCTTTAGTTCTTCTTCTTTTCTTTTTATTTACAGAAAACTCTCCAAATCCAGTGGGTAGTTTTTCTTTCTCTCCTGTTTCCAAGATGTAGTGTTTGAAAGACTCGTTAAAGCCATAAAGAATATTTCTCCACTCATCGAAAGTTAGAGATATTAAAGGGTGCTTCTTACAGAAGTCCTCATAATTCTTTTTACTTGCACTTCGCCAGTCAACTGCTACTCTTGACATACATAGTTATTATTGAGTCGGTTGGGCATTTGGAGCTTGTCCATCTATACCCTCTTGAGTCATGTCGGTTTTAATTTGGAAGTATGTAGCTAATAGTTTTTGTGATACTAATCCTAGAGCAGAAGACTCTAAGTAACCAGGTAAAGCATACTCCTTATCTAAAGGATTTATGCAGTATTCTTCATCTGATACGTTACCACCACATCCACATTCTGGATACAATACTTCACTTGGCACATCTTCTTCAAAAAATGCAGCCATTCTAATAGCCTTTAGTAAAGGATTGTTTACATACAGATATCCATTGGAGATCCAGAAGTAATAATCATTCTTTACTACAGGTAATTTTAATAGATTTAAGTATCTATTAATAGTTATTTCTTTTAACTTGGTGCCTCTACCTCCCATAGCATCTATGGAGTATACACCTTGTATTACATATTGATAGTTACCTTCAGATATTCTAGGTAACTTATTTATAGTTCTTGATACTGTACATTCATCTACATAGTCACAACATTCAGAGATTGGAACTTCCTTCATCTCTAAACAATTGATAGTAGTGTATAACGTATCACTAGCCCATAACTTTCTTAAATTAGTTTCTCTTTTTATTAACATTTGTGACTGATTTCTTATCTCAGACGCAATAACTCTGTCTGTGATAAGTGCATCAGTAGATAAGATTTTATGTGTTCCACGAATGTCTGAAACTAATTTTCTTAGTGTTGCCATAATTTTCTTTTGTCAAGCTCTCTCTGTATGACATTCTTTTTTCTGGTCATAGAGGGACTAGTTAATAGTTTTTTGAGTTCGGCAGTAGAGGTACTTGCTACTGTGTAATGTTTCCATTCCCACTTCTGAAGCATTCTACCATTTGAATCTCTTAAGTATTCTTTGCTGCTTGGTTTTAATTTGGGTGCCATATTTATTTTTTAGAGTTACCAAATCCTTGTATTCCTCCCATTTGATCAGCCTCTCTCATATAATTCTTTTTCATATTATAGGGACGAATCTTTGGTGCTTTTACATTCTTACCTGGTGTAGGCTTTCCATACTTTGTTGCCATAGTTATATTCTTTCTTCAAATTCAGCTACCTTTCCTACCTCACTATCATATACTAAGGCTAAAGCAGCTCGTACACTATGTACGAAGTTATTATCTTTATGCCATCTATCTGCTCCAGATAAACTAGGCATCTGTTGTATTCTAACCCCTTTTATTTCTTTAGCCATATAGTGATGTTTATCACCTGTGTGTACTTCTCTATATGTAGCATCACCAAACCATTTACTATAAGTTGGATGTGTTGCAAATAATAGAGGAAGGGCATCAATTTTACAGTTACCGTGATGAAAACCAATAAATGTTTTACCTACCACTGTAGCTTTTATTAAACCTTCTTCTCTTACAAAAGTTATATTGTCATCAGCTTTAAAATATATATCCAAAGCGTGAGCCAAATAATAAGACTTAGTTCTATCATGATTACCTTGTACAAGTATTACTTCTACATGTTCACTATTAGCCTTTAACATCTTAATAGTATCTACCAGAACGTTAAAACCCAATTCATACTCTGATGCATAATCCATCATTATATCCTGAGGAGTACCGTTAGTTGTAGATTTGTGATAGTTATCTGTATGAAAGAAGTCATTAGATATAGGAAAGACTACCTTGTTTATATCATAAACTGATCTAACCTTGTCTGTTAGATTCTCTGCAACATCAAAGAATCTCATGACCCTTACCTGTGGATCATTATCTCCATCAACATGTTTCTTAGCTAAATGGTAATCAGAAAGAGATAACTCAACATCTGCAATTAGTTTCGAATCATCTCTTTTAGGTGAAGGGATTGGAATGTAGTTTGACTTATAGTTCTTTAAGAACTTGCTGAAATCTTCAGCTGTATAATCTTTCGCACCTTTTCTTCTAGAAAAGACCGAAGATGTGAACTTCCCACTAGGAAGAACTTTAGACCAGTAGTTTGTAATAACATACCTTTCTAGGTCTATTTTGTGTAATTGTGCTAACTCTATATCACTTTTTGGTTCAAAGTCTAGAGTTATTGTGCTTTCAATTGTCCCTTGTTCATTACTTACTTTTCTTACTGCTTCTTCGAATTGTTTACTGTTAGTTGCGTTATCTAAAAACTTATCTCCTTCATCATATTTCTTACCCTTAAGTTCTTTTTTCAATTCTTTTACTTCGTCAACTGTGATACCTAATTTATCAGCATACCACTGTTCACTTCTTTTTCTTCTCAACAACTCTTTCAGTTGATTAAGAAGACTCTGATTCTCAGACATATATATCGTATTTAATTAGAAAATATCTCAAAGATAGATAAATTATTTCATTTTACATAAAAAACTTAACCATCAGGGTTATTCTTTATAATTAGTTTCGTTATAAATAAAAACTCCCAAGGGCATTATAGCCCCTAGGAGAAGTTCTCTAAAACCAACAAAAGAGAACTTTTTTTATTATTCATTACAGCACTCACTATAGAAGAATTGAAAACTAAAATCCAATCCTGAAGCACCACTAAATGTAAAATCTGTTACTGTACAAGGTTCTATTAATGATATTCCTGCTCCGTTTTTATAATTTCTAACCTGTATAGTTCCTTGATTACCGTTACCATTGTTCTTTGTGTTCTTCATCTCTATAGTATTTCTATTAGAAAGAAGCTGAGGATCAAAATTATATATCGTCATATTATTTAATGGACATACAAAATCAGGTTGAGTTATTATCATAGGTGTAAGGGTCGCTATAAATACACTACCTACTTGTGCATTCTGACTTAAGTCAACTGCTCCTATATTTACACCATTAAGATATATATCAAAGTTGTCATCTAACAATGAATTTTCATTACATATCTGAAATACTAATGTTCTGTCTGGACAACTTGGTGGAGCATCTATTTCTTTATCAACATAGTTAGTACACTCAGGACTGTTAGACATCACTCTTACAATTGTAGTTCCATCAGGTACATTATAAGATACAAAACCTACAAGCAATTGATCTTTGGTTATATCAGTCTCAAAAGCTTCTGTAAATCCGTTTACTTGAGAAAACAAGTTAAAAGGACCAGCATCATTACCTATATTACTAGCCTGTATAATTACTGTCATCATATTAGAATACTATTGGAACATCAACAAAGTTATTACATTGAATATTATTATTCTGTATTCTAACAGTAGTAGCTCCTACAGGAACATTACCAGTGTTATACCCCACTATACTTGTAAGGATAGTTGCCGATATACCTGTTGCAAAAGCTGTTGTGTAGTTATCATGATCAGAATAAAGATCAACGACACTTACACAGCTTCCAACTGAAGTTAATTTTATGTTTACTGTTATTGCCATATTTTGTTAATTTATATTTATGCGAAACAAGGGAACTCTGATATAACCTCCCCACTACTATTCACCTCAATATATTGTGTATTTCCAGCACTAGTAGTATTACCTTTATAATGCCACCAATTACCTCCTCCATTAAATGTAGCTCCTGATGTTGGTGAAATATATAGAATATCTCCTACTGCTGCATCAGCAGTTACTCCATTTTTGAATATAAAGTTGTCTAGAGAATAGTTACATATACCAGCATTTTGAGTAGCACTTGATTGTTGTGATATTAAAGCATTAAATAAAAATTGAGTTGTAGTACTAGTAGTTGTTGGTATAGGAATTTTTGTAGTTGTTGTAGTGGTTGTTCCAGCTACTACTACTGCACTTCCTCCATTCAAACTACAGTCACACGTTGTGCTTGTAGTAGTAGTGGTAGGTACTGGAGTAGTACTAGTTGTTGTTGTGCTACTTGAAGTACTGCTTGTTGTTGTAGTAGTAGTTTCTTTTCGAGTACTAGCTATAAATGTTAAGTCTACAGCAGGATTAGCCCCATTCTCTGTATAAGCAGGAGACAGAGCTGTTGTAAAGCTATCTATACAGAAACTACACACATCTGCCGGTTGATAGAATGAACCATCTTTAGATATTTGATGTGTAAATGTATATTCTCCAACTCTATCTGTTTCTATTGTTGCTGTCAGTACACTTCCTACATTTATATTAAAGTTTCCACTAACTATGTTTACGCTTCCTGCAATACCTGCATTTACTTGACTAACTCCATCTACAGCTATATTTAAAATAGATGACTGTGGAAAAGTATCAAGTAGAGAACCTGGAGTATTGGTTGTAAGTTCCCATTTTATCATGACTTGTTGCACTGTTGTGGTAGATGTAGTAGTTGAACTACTTGTACTTGTTGTAGTGCTTGTAGAACTACTTGTTGTAGTTGTAGTAGTAGGACAATTTGCTGGCAATATTACACAGTTTTCACATGTACCAGTAGAACAAACTTTTACATTAGTTGTACCATCAGGAGCCTCTACTTGGTATCCAGCAACCATAGCTGCAGCTGATACTTGAGTATCAAAAGCCACTGCATAGTTATCTACATCTGAAAATAAATCAAATGGTCCTGCTTGTCCGTCTATTGTTAATGTTATCTGTAATATTGCTGCCATAATTATGGTGGTGTTATTGTTGTACTTGTTGTTGTAGTGGTATCCTCTAATGTAATGTTAACAAAGTTTGTACAAAAACCTTCTGACACTACCTTTACTATAGTAGTGTAATCTGGTATTAAAGCTGTTGTAAAACCAGTTAGTAACTGAGCTTTAGTAACGCCAGATTCAAAAGCAGTAGTGAACCCATCCACATCTGAAAAAAGATTGAAGGGTCCAGTATTGTTTCCTGCAGTAGTTAATTGTATAAATGCTTCCATTACGATCCGCAACAAGTATTTAAGGTTTGGTTTATTTGTAATATTTGTTGTTTAATAGAAGAAATATCTGATGTATTGGTTACTTGTTGATTCTTCAATTCACACAAAAGTGCATCAATTTTAGATAAAGCAACGTTTAAATCATCACAAGGTTCTACATTAGAACAAGGTAATATAGGTCCATTATATGTAATAGACTTTGAATAATGTACGTTTGTTGCACATGGATCACACGTTACAGTGCTAGAACATCCACAGGGAGTGTTCACAACCACATCGGTACAACAAGGATTAGTAGGTAAGTATGCCATTGTTTTTAGTATTAAGGTATGTAAATTATATAATATGATCCAAGTCCAGGCTGGAAGTTATCATGTGGCACTCCTCCACCAGCAGGTTGAATAGTTGGTGTACTGCTTGCACTTAGTGTAACATCATCTGTTTTTGCTATATCAGGTATAGCATCAGTTCCTCTTAGAGCATATCCTAAGTTACCACCAGTTCCTTGACTTTGTAATAAATAATTACCAGCATTAGGAGGATTTGATACATTAGTAGAAGTTACATTCATTGTATAATGACAATGATCTGCTGGAGTTATAGATGTAACTACACTAGCACTATGAGTGTGAGATGGTATTTGAGCTAACTGTAATGTTATACTATTAGTACCAACTGCATTGTTTAAATCATATGCAGGATTACCTGCAAGAGCTGGATCAACCTCTGCATCCATAGCAGTACTACCCATTGATGTAGATCCAACAGGAACTCTACCTCTTAAGTCTGGTGTACCGTTCTGTCCATTACATAAGAATATTCTATCCCAAATTCCTATACCTGCTCCTGATGAATCAAATACACTTAATTCTCCAAAATAAGGTTGTGCAGAAAAAGGAACCATTCTATTACTTATCAGATTTTGACTAGGGTCACTCTTAAGATAATTCTCTATGTACGTATTTATGTCAACAATTTGTACGTAGTTAGTAGTAACATCGGTAATAAAAGTATTCAGTGATTGCTCAACTTCACATAACTTTATTATGGTTTGTTGTAGGACATCTCGTGTACTAGTATTATCTGAAACTCCGGATACACACTCTACATTATATGCAGGTGAAGATTGTTTGTCAGTGTTTCCGCTCCCACTTAGTTGTTGTATTTCATCATTTAACTCACAAATAGTTTTAATGATACCTACAAGGTAATTATTTAAAGATAAGGGATTACATTCATCCAGATTAGCCTGTACTACAGGACATATATCTGATGGAGGGACTACAGGTTGTATACCTGTACCATCAAGTGTAGAACCTAAAAAGGTAATAAGAGCTTGCTCTACAAAAGATAGAGAGTCTCCATTTTGTATTCCCAATATAGGAACATCTACACCTGTATATTTAACGCACTTGTCTGAAGTAATTTCAGTACAGCCGTTATAACAGTTTGAGCAATTTTGTGTTGACATAATTTTATTATTTTATTTGTTTAACAGTTATCTTGTAATGAATTAGTGAGACCCATTTGAGAATATACTTCTCCATCACATGTTATTGTTGGGTCTGAACTTAGACCATTAATTGTTTTATATTCGATAGTAGAGGGATCAACCATTTGATTACCTGCTACATAAGCTTCTATTCCTAATTGTTCTGCTACTTTATCTATTCTACATGCAAATCCATACGTAAATAAAGCAACGCCACTATCAGTCGTACCTCCTACTGAACCTGCAAATACCAGTCCTACTATTTTAACTGTTCCATTTATATCAGCTAGTAGGAATGAACCTGAGTCACCTTTCCAAACAGGATTGTAACATCCGTTGACTAGATTTTGGTTTTGTTCATTAACGTCTCCTTCAAATATATTAATTGCTTGATTGTTAGGATCAGCTGGGATAGGTTTTGCATATTTAATTATATTATCATAACTTACTGGTGTAGAAGTACCTACTATATTACCCTGTGAATCAACAGGACAGAGTCCATGAGGTCTTTCCCAGTTTCCTGGAACATTTACACTTACCCCTACTTGCACTATAACCATAGGACAATTAGGCATTAAACCTTTTGGTCCAAGTGTTCTTCCAGTACTATAGGCACGAGGATTAGTAACTTCTAAATTATCTATTTCATTTGTAGTAGCAAAAGGTGGTGGATTGTTACCCATTATAGATTGTAAACCTTGTTGATTCCAAGATCTTTCATTAACAGGAACAATAGTAGTATCAAATCTACTTTGTTCTATTGATACAAGTGCAGCATCACATTGAATACTTTGACCACTAGATGATGGAGCTGCAGGAGTGTATGCTAAACTTACACCTAAACTAGTTGACGAGTTCCAAGATCCCTCACCTGTTTGAAAGATTCTATTAGGAGGATCAAATTCATTTTGTATAAGACCATTTGGATCTCGGTAAGCTGTAAATGATGGTTCTCCAATAGTTACATGACGATTAGTTAAACCCACAACACAGCCACTTGCTGTATGTCTTACAATACCACCTAATGTTCCTACTGTACAATCGTTGTTATCTGATGACACAGATATACCTCCCATTATAATTTGATTAGTAGCTCTGTTATTTGAATTGTTAACAGCTGAAAACATATATCCACAACCTCCAGGTGATAGATTGTCTCCACAAACAGATAGATATTCTGCTTGTGCTTGTTGATTAATATCTGTTGGAATTTCTACACCTCCTATATTAACTTTAGATTCTATCACCTCTTCTGGTTTGAGTTCAGACAATGGTTTTTTGTTAGCAACAGAAATACTAATTGCATACTCACCATTATGAACACCATTAACTATCTTCTTGCCCCATCCAACAGATGTAGCATTAGGATATTTTTTATGGATCTCATTGATCTTATCTAGTATGTCTTGTGTTAATTTCATATTATTCTTGTTCTATAAATCCTGTAAATCTAGTAAATATTGTTCTTACTCCGGGTATAGTGGTTGTTGTAGTTGTGGTATTAGGATCTGTAGTAGTACTAGTGGTAGTTACTGGACTAGGTTCAAAACCATCACTTATTCTACAAGCAGGTATTGTACCAGCTCCTCCAGCTGCACATGGTGATTCACTATCAGGAAGTATAGTCCATGCGTATGGATAGTTCCAATCTACTTTAGCCCAAACTGATGAACCTGCATAGAGCTCTCCATCTACTATTGCAAGAGAAGCACCAATACCAGAATCATCTATAAAATCTTCTGCTTTAGTAACTACCTCTAAGGTTCCTGTTGCTATATCGTACTGACAAACTGCAAGTTTACCAACTAACACACCATTTACAACCTCTGGTTCTACAGTTTGTAATGTTATTAATTTGTTAGGTGTTACACCGTCTGGTTTATATGTTACTACTAGATCTCCAGAATCTCCACTACCACATGGTAATTGGAACTGTTCATCAACTATCATTTCCTCACCTGTTTCAGGGAATGTACAAATTAAGAATCTTACATCGAACCAACATGGGGCTCCATCTGCAGGATATTTCTTAACTGTTACACCTATTTGGTTATCGTTAATTACTTCAATGTTTGGAATAAAGGTACCAGCAAAGTCATCCCAGAAAGTAGGTAGCACATATTGCTTCTCATCCCACTGTAAATTTGAAGGAACTCCATTTATAACTGTACAGTCATATTTGATAAAGGTCCTTTTGATTGAAGGAGATCCTGGGTTATTATAGAATGCTGATATTACAACTATATTATCTCCTATAGAAATATCTCCTGATGCAAAACCTTCACCTGGTGGAGGTCCTACTTCTGTACATGTATCTGCAATCTTATTCCAAACAAATATTTTATTATAAGAAACCTGATCCATCGGAACAATTGGGGGTTCCACACAACGTCCTGCACTTTCAGGATTAGTAAAGGTATTACATGTAGTTCCTCCTTGTTCTACAAATATCATGTTGTCACAATTGACAGGAGGACATCCTAATAATAATGGTCCACCACTTGGTGCGTTACCATAGATAGTCATAGATGTATAGTCGCTAGGAGCAGTAACTTTAACTTCTACACCACTATCGTCTCCATCTGAAAGATTATCAGAAGGTTGTCCATCAGGACCTATACCGCCACCAAATCTATTACCTATAACTTGAGCCAGACATCCTTGATTTATAGAAAGTGTTGGAGTTCCACCATTAGTTTCTACATAGTATACATCTCCACTTGTAAGATCACTATTACTATTTAAAACAGCAGTTCTGATTGACAAGTCATTCATTGCTTGAGGGAATTCAATTGTAATACTAAAGTTGCTACCACTTACTGCTCTTGTAATAGGTACACTCGATGCAGGTCTTAAAAGACCACTACATCCTAGGTAGCTTTCAGTTATAGATTGTCTAACATCATCAAAAGCATTTACATTCTCTGCTATACTTGCTGTACAAGTCATTCCAGCAAACTGGAATTGTTGAGGAGTAGGATCATATACACCTCCGTTAGACGGTTTAGCTGGATTACCCTCTGAATCAAAGAAGAAAGGAGGGAACCACCTAGCGTTTTCAATACAGTAAGTACTATCTGCTATATCAAATTTAATATTAGAACAGTGTGTAGCTGAAGTTAGGTATTCATACTCATTTAGACTAGTAGCAAATGTTAGCTCATAAAAAGGTAATTGATTTATTGTGTAAATATCTAAAGTTTCTGGTTGTAGCACTTGTGCTAAACTATTAAAGCCCCAGAAAGGTACATCCATTGGGCCTGTAAAAGCAGGTGTAAATGCTGGATATCCATTTTCCTCAAGAGTAATTTGTTGAATAGCTTGATTATTTAAACCAAAGTCAGCATCGGATGGAGTTCCATTAAATACTTGGATGTAATGTGTATACTGAGGTGTAGCATTAGTGTCTAACTTATACCATCCAACTACAAGTTGATCTGAGTTTGTATAAGTAAAATTACTTAATTTACTATAGACTGAATTACCACCACTGGTACTACCTACCTGTTTGCTACCTAATAAATCGTTATTACCTATCGTAATGTTTCCTCCATTTAATATACTAAACTCATGAGCCCAACGTTGACCAGAACCACCAGTTCCTGCTGGTGCTGTATGGGTATTACCTACCCCAACAATAAGTGTATCATTATCTTTAGCAGCGATAGCCCATACAGAACTACCTGCATTAAAAGAACCTTGGAATTGACCTGATTCAAGTGTTATCTCTCTTACATAAGTTAATACAGGAGATACACCAGTAGCATCTATATCCCACTCTCTAATGTAAACAACATCATCAAAGTCATTGTTTGGATTAGATCCTTGGTCAACATTACTAACTATCCAAAGTTTATCTTCTGTAGCACATATAGATCTAATTTCAGATGGAAGTTCAACAAAGTCATTAGGAACTAATACATCCGTTAGTGTGTTTGTATCAAAGTCATACACACCAAGTAAACCTGAAGTTCCTCCATTAGTAGACCATATACATGATACACCAAATGGGTCTGGGAAATATGTTGTACTTGTTGTACTAGTACTAGATGATGATGTAGTAGTTGTTGTTGTAAAACTATTACATAAAATTACACCAGTAAGTCCACAATCTGGTGGACTTGCACATGTAAATATATCTGTTGTACTAGGAGTACATAAAGCACCTAAATCATCTAATCTAACAGTTGTTGTTCCTGCTGGAGCTTCAACTTCATAACCAGCTAATAAATCTGCCTTTGCTACATTAGTTGCAAAAGCTACAGCAAAATTATCTGCGTCAGAATACAGATCAAAAGGACCTGTTTCATTTCCAGCAAAACTTAATGTTATAATTATTGTCATAGTTGATTCAATTTATGGTGATGTTTGACTAAATCCGATTACTACAGGTCCAGAAGCTACATTAGTTGGAGTAAAAGTAGTATTAATAGGTCCTATTAAACTTTGAGCTGTACCTGTGTCAGTATCTGAAACTAACGAAGAACCTGCACCTGTCGCTGATTGGAATATAGTATCATTTTCTCCAGGACCTAATTTCTTGTAAGACATTTCTAACTCATAAGTCTCACCTTCAGTAAAGTAGTATTGAGTATATGTACCATTACTTGTTGGATCAGAAGGTTGTTCAAAGAATGTATCAGCTGTAGAAGTTTGGGTTACACTTAAGAACTGTGGTTGAGCTCCATCTTCAGTATCTTCTATATCTACTGTAATAGTAGAAGTTTGAGCAGCACTACAAAGAACTTTATATTTTAACTTTGGATCGGTTGGTGAAGCAGATAAGGTTAATGAAGTTAATGTATCTGTTCTATTACCATTAGCTGCTATATAACCTGCACTATTATCTAGTAGACTCAAGCCTCCAGATACACTTCCTTTATATTGTTCCACGTCTACAAATTGTGGATAATTTGAAGGATTATTATCTGTAACAACACTTTGAGTTATTACATCTCCAGCAGCTGCTGAAAATGTTCCACTACCAGTAGCGTTACCTGAATTAAATGTTAAAGGACCTACCACTGAAGCTCCGTTCTTAAATATTTCAAGTGTTGTATCTCTCCAAGACTTAGTACTACTAGGTTCTACACCTTCAAATTCCCAATTCATTGTGATTGGTGCAGCTACATTTCCAATCATATCCATCTCTTGTGTACCAGCAGATTTAGTAAAAGTATAATCAGTAACTTTTGAGTCAGTTTCTGTAGATGTATTATTTACTACAATACTACCATCAAGTGTTATTCTATTAGTAAACTCATGTGATCCTGACTTACTATTTGTTATTCTCACTAATATAGTGTCACCATCATTACAAAGATGTGTACCAGTAGTTGGATTAGCTGCTGTTGTAATTGATGATGTAACTGCAGATACTCCATTTACAAATATCTCCATACTAACAGTGTCTATATCAGAAGCTGTAGTAGTTTCTAAGTCCCAGTTTAATTTAACACTTGGAGCTACAGTAGTGGTTGTGGTTGTTGTACTAGATGTAGAACTACTTGTAGTAGTAGTGGTTGTAGGCACAGGAGTAGTTGTTGTTGTAGTGGTTGGTG
>MDSV01133454.1_pt1 | contig 21615 bp, 19 predicted proteins | sample 810851 | NCBI WGS metagenome assembly MDSV01 (sample SAMN05326640, study PRJNA326480) | marine metagenome | isolation source: seawater | place: Atlantic Ocean: North East | collected 2012 | reverse complement strand
CTTACCTCTATCCAGAGTAATAGCAGCATAGAATTCTTTTTCAATATTTGCACCAGACTCAATCAATAATCTTTGTACTTCTTTTCCATCTGATCCAGTCTGATGAGTAATCAATGTCATCCCAAGGATTTCCTTTGATAGAGATTTAACTTCGTTCTTATTATGAGCTAACTTTACTCCACCGCCTTTTCCACGACCACCTGCATGAATTTGTGCTTTTACAACTACAGTATCCGTTGCCAACTTGTCGTATGCTCTTAGTGCTTCTTCAACACTAAATACTGGTATTCCATTTGGAGTAGGTATTTTATATTTACGAAACAACTCTTTTCCTTGATACTCATGTACCTTCATGCTTCATTCCTTATTTCTGTTCCCACACTTCCATTTAATGCATCTTCGATGTGGGGGATTGAGGTTATGATAACTTTATCACCATGGTGCTTTAAAAAATGAATTGCAGCCTTTATTTTAGGGGCAATGCTTCCTTTTTGAAATAGACCTTCATTATAAAATTTTTCTGCTTCGTTTTTTGTCATTGATTTAATCCTACGTTGATTTGACAATCCATAGTTTTCATAAATACCATCAACATCTGTTATAATCCAAAGCTCTTGAGCCCGAATAATTCGTCCCATTTTTGCAGCAGAGTAATCCTTGTCAATTACAGCATCTAAACCCTCTAACTGACCAAATTCATTATTATGGACAGGAATCCCACCACCACCAGACGCAATTACGATGGTGCCTCGATCGACCAATGTTTTAATTGATTTTCCGTGCATAATGTATTCGGGCATTGGAGAGGGTACAACTCTGCGAAATCTATCTTTCTCCTGTTCTTTGAAAGACCATCCATACCGTGAAGTCATTGCATCTGCTTCTTCTCTAGCATAACGCTTACCGATGTATTTTGTAGGAATTTTAAATGAATCATCATTTTTATCTACAATAACTTGCGAGACTAGTGTAACAACTTCTCTATCAACATCCATATCCCTTAATTTATTTTGAAGACACTGCTGTATCATATAGCCAATGGAACCTTGTGTGCTTGCGACACAGACTCCTAGAGGAAGATGGGGGATTGTCTTACGCGTAAGTTCCATTCTCATTATTTCATTACCTACCTGAGGGCCATTACCATGGTTTATGCATAGATTGTAACCTCTATCAATGAAGTGGGCGATACCATCAAGCGCTTGACGGGTCCTTTCAAATTGTTCCTCAATTTTCCCAGTACCATTTTTTGGCGAGATACTGTTGCCACCCATTGCGATCATTGCTGTCTGTTTGCTCAATTAATCCTCTTCTAAAAAAGGATATCTATAATTTGCTGGAGTATCAAACGTCTCCTTAACCGTTCTGATGGATATCCATCGTTGTAAATTCAGTTCGGAGCCAGCCTTATCATTTGTTCCCGAAGCTCTACTACCACCAAAAGGCTGTTGACCAACTACTGCTCCAGTTGGTTTATCATTAATATAAAAATTTCCAGCAGAATGTATGAGTCCATCTTTTGCCTCTTTAATTGCATCTTTATCATTTCCCATGATACAACCTGTTAGTGCATAAGGTGATGTGTTATCTACAAGCTCTATTGTTTTTTCCCAATCAGAAGGTTCATAAAGATAAATAGTGAGTACAGGTCCGAAAATTTCTTCTTCCATTGTTTTAAAGTGAGGGTCTGTCGTGATTATGGTGGTTGGATTAATAAAATAACCAGTTGAATCATCGTATGTCCCACCAGAAATTATTTCTGCATCTGGTGAGGATTTTGCATGTTCAATGTATTGAGTTATGGAATCAAATGCATTCTTATCAATCACTGCATTCACAAAATTGGTAAAGTCTCTTGGAGCACCAACCTTAACAGACTCAAGTTCTGATAAATAAACTTTCTTTAATTCTTTCCAGATTGTAGTTGGAATATATGCTCTGGACATTGCCGAACATTTTTGTCCTTGGAATTCGAAAGAACCTCTTATCATAGCAGTTGCTAATTCATTTATATCTACGGATTCATGAGCAATGCAGAAATCTTTTCCACCAGTTTCACCAACAATTCTAGGGTATGTTTTGTAACGATCAATGTTTTTTCCAATTGTCTTCCAAATGTGTTGAAAGGTCAGGGTGGAACCAGTAAAATGTACTCCAGAAAGATTTGGGTTGGTGAGAACTGGATTACCAACCTTTGATCCTGATCCAGGAAGAAAATTGATGACGCCATCAGGTAATCCAGCCTCTTTTAGCATCTCCATTATGTAATAACATGGTAAAACAGCGCTGGAGGCAGGCTTCCACAATGCAACATTGCCCATTAGAGCTGGAGCACATGGTAAATTTGCAGCAATTGATGTGAAATTGAACGGTGTGATGGCAAAAACAAATCCTTCAAGAGGACGATATTCCAATGAATTCCTGACTCCCTCAGGTGATATAAGGGGCTGATTACCGTAGATGTCCTCAGCATATTGGCAATTGAAGTTAAAAAAGTCTATTAACTCACATGCGGCATCTATCTCAGCTTGATAAGCATTCTTACTTTGATTAAGCATTGTTGCAGCATTTATGGTGTCTCTCCAAGGTCCCTGAAGTAATTCTGCTGCTCTTCTAAAAATCGTGGTTCTATCTGACAAGGATGTTCTAGACCATGTTTTCCAAGCATCCATTGAATTATCAATGGCAAGTTGTACCTCTTTTTCATCTGCCATATGAAAATTTCCTAAGACATGTTGGTGTTTATGAGGCATGACACACTTCCCTTGTTTTTCGGTTCTTACTTTCTTTCCACCTATTACTAGTGGAATATCAATTATCTTACTAGCCATATAATCATATTTAGCCTGAAGATTTTTTCTGTCATCTGAACCAGGCTTATAAGACCTGACTGGTTCATTAATTGCTTTTTTGTTTGCATTCATAATTTTAACTAATCTTTATAAAAAATGTTATGAAAATGGGTAGAAAATTACCTGACATTGCATTGGATGACAAGAAAGAGCGTTATCTAATTCGATGCAATTTCATTTTGATTAGTTAATGATGCATCAATAAAGCTTTGAAGAGCATCTCTCATGGAATCTAAATCTGGGGCAGTTACAAGTTTCTGCCGAAAATTTGATGCCCCAGGAAAACCTTTTACGTAATTTGAAAAATGCTTTCTCATCATATTGCTACCGGTTTTTTCTCCTCTATTCTCTAACAACAAATCGAAGTGTCTAGAACAGGTTAGAGCAATATCGTTCAATGAGGGGGGAGCTGGTTGAGGTTCGCCCTTAAGTGCAGCAACAGCATTTTTAAAGAACCAAGGATTACCTTGTGCTGCTCTTCCTACCATTACACTATCACATCTAGTTTCCTCAAACATTCTCAACATGTCGTCCGTAGTCCTAACATCACCATTTCCAATAATTGGGATGGAGCATGATTCTTTTAATTCTTTTATGTATCTCCAATTTGCATTTCCAGTGTAACGTTGTTTTGTAGTTCTTGGATGAAGGGTTATTGCCTTAACACCAATTTTCTCTAATCTTTCTCCTACATCTGGAATCACTATGGAATCATTATTCCATCCTGAACGCATTTTAACAGTTATTGGTATTTCAGGGACAGATTCGACAACGGCAGTTGTAATATCATCCATAAGGCAGAGATCTTTTAAGGCCGCTGAACCGGCACCTTTCTTTGTCACCTTAGGAACAGGACAGCCATAGTTAATATCAATAATGTCAGGTTTGAATGATTCAAAAACAAATCTTGCAGCTTTACTCATTACTTCTGAATCGCTTCCAAAGATTTGTATACCAATGGGACGTTCAGATTCTTCAAAACGAATGAGGTTTAATGTTTTACAGTTTTCTCGAATAATACCATCTGATGAAACAAATTCTGAGTATACGATACCAGCACCCATTTCTTTGCACAATATTCGAAATGGGTAGTCGGTAACACCTGCCATTGGTGCAAGAATTATAGGAGTATTTATATTAAGTTCACCAATTTTCATATTAAAGGTTAATCATAAAAAAAATAATAAATTAATGGATTAAAATAAAATTTGTTGCGGTTGAAATGAGATATTAAATTGCCCGGTTGTATTATGTATTAACCTTTTAATTAGAGAGATAATATTTCATGAGTAGAATTTGTGATGTAACTGGTAAAAAACCAATGTTTGGAAATAATGTTAGTCACGCACATAATAAAAGTAGGCGTAGATTCAATATTAATCTGCAAAAGAAGAAATTTTGGCTTCCAGAAGAGAAGAGGTTTATTACATTGAAAATTTCTACCAGAGGAATGCGAATCATAGATAAAAAAGGTATTTCCAGGGTTGTCAAAGATTTAAGAGCAAAAGGTATGAAAATCTAATTAAGAATTTTAATAAAAGTTTTTAAGACCCCTCGGCTAAACGAGGGGTCTTTTTTTTACTACTATGAGGTGAGAATCTTGTAGTTTTTTTTCATGATTAAATTAATCATGTTGCCTTCTAATAAAGGCAGGGATTTGCAGGTCGTTCCCGTAGATTACTTTAGAATCATTTGTATCATCAAATGTTAATAGTTGTTTTTTTTCCTCTTCATTTTTTTCATTGATATTCTCATGCTTTTCTTTTTGTGCGTGTAATGGTTTATTTACTTGCTCTTGTAAATGTCGAGTAGGCGGTGTTTCAACAGTTTTCATTTCAGGTCTACCATGCATTTCTTCAATGTTTGATACAGTTTTTGGTATGTTAAAGCCAGTTGCTATTACGGTTACTCTGATTTCATCATTTAATGATGGGTCAATAACTGCACCGAAAATAATATTAGCAGATGGACCAGCCTCTTCAAAAATAATACTAGTTGCTTCATTAGCTTCCATCAGAGTTAAATCATTACCACCTGTTATATTTACTAAGACTCCTTGTGCGCCTTTTATTGAAGCGTCATCAAGAAGAGGACTGGAAATTGCTTGTTGAGCAGCTAATACTGCTCTTTCTTCTCCAGATGCTACGCCAGTACCCATAATTGCTTCGCCCATATTTTTCATAATAGTTTCAACATCTGCAAAGTCAAGATTAATTACCCCTTGAACATTTATCAAATCGGAAATTCCTTTTGCTGCTTGATGTAGAATTGTATCTGCCATTTGGAAAGCTTCTGGTAGGGTTGTTGATTTATCTACTATTGACATTAATTTTTGATTAGGGATAGCAATTAAAGTATCGCATGCTTTTTTCATTTCAGCCATACCCTCAAGTGCTCTGTTCATTCTTTTTGGACCTTCAAAACTAAATGGCAGTGTTACTATACCTACCGTTAAGACGCCTAGTTCTCTTGAAATCTGCGAAATAACTGGAGCTGCACCCGTTCCTGTTCCTCCACCCATACCTGCTGTAATGAAAACCATATCAGCTCCATCCAATAAATTTGTTATTGCTTCTCTATCAGCTTCAACAGCTTCTTTACCAACATTAGAATTTGCTCCAGCTCCTAATCCTTTAGTTAAATTTTTTCCTACTTGTATTTTTTGTTCTGAAGGATTGTTATCTAAATCTTGTGCATCAGTATTTATTGCTATGAAGTCAACACCTTGCATACCAGATGTAATCATTCTTGTAACTGCATTTCCGCCTGCACCCCCAACACCTACTACTTTTAATTTTGCCTTTTGTTCATTTAAGCTATCAAACTCGAATAACATGATTTTCTCCTTTTTTCCTGGTTTGGTTAAAACAATTGTTCGATGGTATGTCGAATTTTTTCATAAATTATTTTTAAGTTACCATTAATTGGATTTTGTGTTCGTGTGTGGTCATTTGAATACAATGGCCATAGAAGTAGCCCCATTATAGTTGTATATTGGGTTTCGTCTGCTATGCCTTCAATCCCTTCAATTCTTATTGGACTTCCTTTCCTTACTTTTATACCCAATAAATTTTCTGCTAAAGAAACAATGTTTTTTAATTCAGCTCCTCCTCCAGTGACAACTATTCCGTATGTAAGCGAATTTTTTATATCTGCTCTAGAAATTTCTCTTATCACTAACTGAAGGATTTCTTGGATTCTAGCTTCTATGTATCTGGCAACTTCTTTTTCTGATACAGATCTTTTAATCTTACTTTTTGATGAATCAAGATTAATCTCAAGTTCAGATGATGACATTTCAGATTTTGCAGAACCATATTTTCTTTTTATTTCTTCAGCTTCTTTTATACTGACTTGCAACATAACTGCAATATCATTAGTAATACTTGATGATCCTAAGGGAATGATTGCAGAATGTCTTACTGCACCAGCATAATAAACAGCTATATCAGTTGTAGATGAACCAATTTCAACAAGAGTTACACCTAATTCCATTTCATCGTGTTGTAAAGTTGATAACGAGGATGCAAGTGGTTGAAAAACAAGTCCATCAACTGTAATACCTAATTCTTCTACACTATTAATCAAGTTTAACATTGCAGTATTAGCTGCAGTGACCAAATGAACACGACCTTCCAGCCTGCGTCCTGTCATTCCTATTGGGTTCTTAATTTCATCTAAAGTATCTACAAGATATTCTTGTGGCAATGTATGTAATATGTCTCTGTCTACTGGAAGAGAAACAGCTTGAGCAAGGTCCAATACTTGAAAAATATCGTTGTTATCAATAGGTCGTTCATGAATTTTTCCCGATGTTCCATTTATTCTATTAAGCGGTATAGCAGCCTGAGTATTTAAGGATTTTATGTGTTCTCCTGTAATGGATAATAATGTATTTGTCACTTTTATGGAAGCCATTCGTTCTGTGTTTGAGATGACACTCTCCAGAACTTCAATTAATTTATCTCGATGTGTAATAATTCCTTTATTAATTCCTCTAGAAGAGATAGATGATATTCCTAGCAATTTGACATATTTTTTATTAGGAATTATTTTTCCAATAGCACAAGTAATTTTTGATGAGCCGATGTCTAATCCAACAGTTATATTATGGTTTTGATTATTTTTGTTTGAATTCATAGTATACGTAATTTTGCAACAATTTGATTCTTATATCTCATATCTAAATAACTAAAATCTGACATTTTTTGAGGACTAAGTTTTTTTTCAAATTGTTTTAATACATTAACTCTTGAAATAATATTATTATTTCCAAGATAAATATGTGTTGGGTGGTCAGTTAAAATAAGTTCAATTTCGTTATTCGAAGAAATATTTAATTCAGAGAGGTTATTATAAAGCTTATTATATATATTTTGAATATTAGATAATAATGATATACATTGTTTTGCTTTTACTGAGCGTACTATTTTACCTGAGGGGTACATAGATGAATCAGAATTAAAATTGGTCATTATAGGAAAATCATAGCTTTTTAAAGCTGTAAGATTTGGTAGTACAAAGCCATCTTTATCTAAAAGAACCAAAGGGGATTTATTAACGATAGCAATTGGACTACGTTCTATTATTTCAATTGTTATTTGATTTGGATATTGTCTACTTACACGAGTAGCTTTAATGTAAGGGTGGGATTCTAATGCAGTAGTAATTTTGTTTAAATTATTATCTAATTTATTTTTTAGAGCTAAATCATTTACTATTTTTTGATAAATTTTAATATCGAGTACACTAGTATGAGAGTATTTTAAGTGTATATTATTTTCATTAGTTAAGTTTGACCACCATAAAGAAATATAAATAATGTAAATTATTCCTAAAAATGTTCCAGCATAATACAGGGAAATTTTAATTTTGTTATTAATCATATATCCCTGAATATTTTGAATCAAAACCAATTGTTTTTATTTCTAATTCCAATCTCACATTATACTTTTCATATACAGCTTTTTTAGCTAGTATAATTAACTTGGTGATATCTGATGCAGAGGCATGACCGTGATTGATAAAAAAGTTTGCATGATGGTTTGATATCTCAGCATCACCGATGCGTGTCCCTTTTAAACCAACTTGATCAATTAAATAACCAGCTGCATAATTTTTTGGGTTTTTAAAAACACTTCCTGCTGAGCGAAATTTTAAGGGTTGATTTGTTCTTCTTCCTGAGCTGGCTTTTTTTCTATTTTCTTTTATTATAAAAGGGTTATCTTGATTTAGTTCAAATCTAGCTTCTAGTATAAATTCTTCTTTTTTAAATGATGAAAATCGATAAGAAAATTTTATTTCATCCGTGTAATAAGTTTTTATATTTCCATTCATATCCATAACATCTACACTTGTTAAATAATTTGATATTTCTCCTCCAAATGCTCCTGCATTCATTACTAGTGCTCCCCCTAATGTACCGGGAACACCCACTAAGCTTTCGAAACCTGTGAGATTTCGTTTAATACATTCCTTTACCAGTCTTCCAAGCATGACACCTGATTCTGCACATATTATAGTACCGTTAATTTTTAGATTTTTTAAAGATTTAGCTGGTGAAATAACAATGCCATTAACTCCATCATCTGCGACAAGAAGATTAGAACCAGATCCAATAAAATAAACTGGTATAGAATGTGTATTAGAAAACATAATAATTTTTTCTAAATCATTTCTATCTTTTGGAATTATATATGCTTTAGCTGGTCCACCTATACCATAAGATGTATGTTTTGCCATAAGTTCATTCTCAAGTAAAGTTCCTTTTACGATTTTTCTCAATTTTTCAATCATGAATATTTTTTATATGCTTAACATATGAATCATTATATCTCCATATATTTCCAGCACCCATTGTTAATAATAAATCTCCTGGCTTAATTAAATTATCTAATATCATTTCTAGTCCATCTAAGTTTTCTACTAAAATGCAATTTTTTTTCATTTTTTTTATCAATTCATTGTAAATAAGATAAGAGGTAACACCTTTTATTGGTTTTTCCCGCGCAGGATAAATATTTGTAAGAATTACAATATCAGATAATTCAAGTGCATTAGCAAAGTCATTATAAAATTCCTTAGTTCTTGAAAATAAATGTGGCTGAAATACAGTAATAATTCTTCTTTCCCATCCAGCCCTAGCGGCGTTTAAAGTTGCTTTAACTTCTGTTGGATGGTGAGCATAATCATCAGCTATCAAGATATCATTAAATAGACCTTTAATATCAAAACGTCTTCGTACACCATTATATAATAGAATTCCACGTTGGATAGTATGAAATGAAAGGCCCATTTCTAAACCTAAAACGACGGCTGCAAGAGAGTTTAGCACATTATGTTCACCTGGAACATTTAGCTTGATATCTCCCAAGCATTCCTCCGCGCGGAAAACAGAGTATGTGGACTTGTTTTCTTTAAATCGTAGGTTCTCCGCTCGATAGGCCGCATCCCTAGACCGCCCATAGGTAGTCATAGGCCTTTCAATTTTTGGTATAATTTTTTTCACTTCTTCTGAGTCATTGCAAATAATTAATTGTCCATAAAATGGTATAGATTGACAAAATTGAATAAAAGTACTTTGTAGGTCATTTAAATCTTTGTAGCAATCTGTATGTTCTAATTCTAGATTTGTAATAATTGCGATTGTTGGTTTTAACGCAAGAAAACTTCTATCATATTCATCAGCTTCAACTACAATTATATCCCCAGAACCTAATTTTGAATTACTATTTAGATTATGAACAAGTCCACCTACAACTAAGGTAGGGTCCTTTTTAGCATAATTAAGAATTGTTCCAATCATAGAGGAAGTGGTAGTTTTACCGTGAGTTCCTCCAACGGCGATGCTAGTTTCTTTTACAGTTATTAATTCGCCTAGCATTTCAGCTCTTTTTATAACAGGTATTCTTTTTTTTCTAGCAAACACTAATTCAGGGTTTTTCTCAGGAACAGCGCTAGAGTATACTAGTACATCAATTTCATTAGATATGTTTTTTGCAGAATGCCCAATCATGATATTAATATCAAACGATTTAAGTCTAATAACATTTTCATTTTCTGTTAAATCTGAACCTGACACATTAAAACCTAAATTTAAAAGTAGTTCTGCAATCCCACTCATTCCAATCCCACCAATTCCCACAAAATGAATATTATTAATTTTTCTAAAATTTTTCATAAAATTTTAAAAATATGATCAACGATTTCTTTTGTTGCATTTGGACGTCCTAAACTCATAGAATTTTTCCCCATTTCATTCAATATATTATTATTATGAACTAAATTCATTATTGTATGAATAAAGTGTTTAGGTGTCAAATTGTTTTCATTTAATATTTTTGCAGCACCAGCATCCTTAAGAGATTGAGCATTTTTTGTTTGATGATCGCCTGCTGCATATTGAAAAGGAATTAAAATAACAGGTTTCCCACATACTGTAATCTCTGATATAGTTAGGGCACCGCTTCTACATATTAATAAATCTGATATTGCATATGCATCAGCCATATTATTGATAAAAGGGATGACTCTAATATTTGAAGAGTTCATTTTTTTATATTTTAAATATTCCAAATCTCCTGTTTGCCAGAGAACTTGAACTCCTGTTCCAGAAAGTTTATTTATAATACTTTCCATCATGGTATTTAAATACCTTGACCCTTGACTACCTCCAAACAACAAAATAGTTTTCTGACTATCTTTTAAATCAAATTCTTTTAAGCCTTTAGTCTTATCTCCACAATTAATTCCGGTTCTAACAGGATTACCAGTAATTACAGTATTTTTGATTAATTGTTTTTCAGATTCACTGAAAGCTATGCAAATTAATTTTGCCTTTTTTGCAAATAAGCGTGTTGTAATACCTGGATATGAATTCTGTTCTTGTAATATAATTGGTGTAGGCTTTTTTTGTTTTGAAGCTACGAATAGTGGAATAGCTGAAGCATAACCACCTGTTCCTATGATTATTTCTGGAGAGAATTCATTAAATATTTTTTTTGTTTTTATTAATGATTTTAGGATTCTAAATGGTAAAAGAATATTTCTACAAAGCCCTGTAAAGTTCAGTCCTCTTTGAAATCCCCTTATAGGTATTAGAGTATGCCAGACATCTTTAATTGGAAAAACCTTAGACTCCAAACCAAAAGATGATCCAATATAATGAATCTTTGCGTTAGAATCTCTTTTTATAATTTCTTCACCTATAGCTAAAGCAGGAAATAAATGTCCTCCTGTTCCGCCACCTACAATTAGTATTTTTCTATTTCCCATAAATATTTGATTTCCATATATGTCTTCCACCTATAGATTGACGAGATTGTGAAATGTTTAACAAAATCCCCATCATTGCCATATTTATTACCATTCCAGAGCCACCATAGCTTACCATAGGCATTGGTAAACCTGTGACTGGGAAAAGACCTGTTACTACGGCTGCATTAACAAATGCATATAGTATTAAATTAAAAGCAATCCCGATTGATAAAAACACACCGAAAGGATCGGTACAATTTTTTGCGATTTTAATCCCTCTTATAAAAATAAATAGAAATAATGTTAAAACAGGAACGGTGCCTATTAAAAATCCTAACTCTTCTCCAATTATTGCAAATATAAAATCAGTATGTGGAGTTGGGAGAAAATGATTTTTTTCTATACTATTTCCAAGCCCTACCCCAAACATACCTCCATTGCCTAAGCTAATTAATGATTGATTAGCTTGATAACCAATATCAGTATTGTCTCCTATACCTAAAAAGCTTAATACTCTCTTCCATCGGTATTCTCTTGATAATAACACTGGAATTAATATTAATAAAGAAGCAGAACCTACTAAGGTTAATTGTGAAATTTTAGCACCTCCAATATACAGAATCACTATTCCGATAAGTCCAATCATAAGTGCTGTGCTATAGTCTGGTTGTATTATTATTAAGGCCATTATAACACTTAGAACAATTAAAATTGGTAAAAGACCTAATTGAAAATCCTTCAGTTCATCTCTTTTTTTATCTACATAATAAGCTGTAAAAATAATCACTGCAAATCGAGCTATATCTGAGGTTTGGAGTGAAAATGGTCCAATGTAGAGCCATCGAGCAGGCTTATACCAAGAATACCCTTTAATTAAATAAACAGTTTTTGTAATAACTAGGAGCAGGATTGCTATAACCACTATATATGGTGCAATAGTCTTAATTCTTTTATAATCAACAAAGGTAAAACCACAGAGAAAAACAATACCAATTAAGAGTCTTTTTAAATGGTTTTGTAAAAAAAGCATTTCAGTTCTGCCATTTGATGTAGAATAAGATTCATACCAACTCGCACTATATAACATAACTGTACCCACTATAGATAGGATGCAAATATAGATTAATAATTGACGATCGTATTTTTGTATAATCATATCAATCATAGAGGCACCAAAGTAGTTACAACTTTTTTAAAAAAATCACCTCGAGCTTCATAATTTGGAAACTGATCAAAACTGGCACATCCTGGAGATAATAAAACAATATCCCCAGGACTAGCCTTTAAATGGGCCTTTTTTACTGCAGAGTTAAGATCATCTACCTGAAATGATCTCACCGCATCCCCTAATGCAGTATTAATATGCCCTCCAGCTTCTCCATAAGATATAATCTCTTTTACAGGACTCGATTTGATATGTGGAAGGAGTAGTTGGAAATCTGTACCTTTATTATAGCCACCCAATATTAGTATTATTGGATTTTTAAATGATTTAATTGCAACAGAAACTGATTGAATATTTGTGGATTTTGAATCATTATAAAATTTTACTTTATTAATGGTTTTAACATATTCTATTCGATGTTCTATACCACGAAATTTTTCCATAACATTTTTTATATGATTTTCAGAAATTCCCATCAAATGTGAGCAGGTCGCTGCTGCAAGAAAATTATATAAATTATGATTACCGGGTGTTTTTAATTTTTTAATAGCAAATAATATGTTTCCTGATGGTGAATAAATTTTTTCATTTTTTAAATAGAAGAGGGTTGTATCTTTTTTTAGTGAAAATAATTGGTGATTTTTTGATTTTTTAATAAAACAATCTTTTAATATTGGATCATCAGCATTATAAATAATAATATTATTATCAACACTGTAGCCATCATCATTTTGTTTTATATTATTACACATTTTCATTTTCATTTTTATATATTCTTTCATTGTATTATGCCGATCTAAATGGTCTTCTGTTATATTGGTATAAAGAGCGATGTATGGTTTAAAATGTTTAATAAATTCCATTTGGAAACTTGAGCATTCCAAAACATATACGTATTTCATATCTGGTTTTTTAATTTCTTCAAGAACACGATCAGAGAATGGGATTCCTATATTTCCACCCAATACAGGATTAATTTTATTGTTTTTCAACATCTCAAATATAATTGAAGCTGTTGTTGTTTTTCCGTTAGAACCAGTTACTGCAATAATTTTTGATTCAGTAAACCAACTTGCAAATTCTATTTCTCCAACTATGGGTATTTTATATTTTTTGGCTTTCTGAATTATTTCTTTAGATTTTGGAATACCAGGAGAAACTATCCATAAATCTGCATCAAATATTCTATTTGTATGCAAACCTGTTTCACTTGCAATGTGATACATACTTAATAATTCCATTGAATTATGTAGAATAACATTCTTTTTACTTGAATCGCTAACAAATACTTTTGCGCCTAAATAATTGGCAAGTTTTGCAGCGCCCATTCCACTTAAACCCATCCCTATGATTGTAATCTTTTTATCATATAAATCAATTTTTTTTCTATTAGTAATATTAATCATCTAATCTTAAACGTTGTAATAGAGAAAAGGGCGAGAAGTAGTCCAATAATCCAAAACCGTGTAACTATTTTTGTTTCAGGCCATCCTTTTAGTTCATAATGATGATGTATTGGAGCCATTTTAAAAAACCTTTTACCAGTGCCATGAATTCGTTTAGTATATTTGTAATAAGAAAGTTGTATTATTACAGAAATTGCTTCCCATACAAAAACTCCACCAATTATAAATAATAATAATTCTTTTTTAAGTAAAACAGCTAGGGTACCAAGTGCTGCACCGCTTGATAAAGAACCAGTGTCACCCATGAAAACTTCTGCAGGATATGAATTAAACCATAAGTATCCTATGCATGCTCCAGCCATAGCAGAAGTAAATATAGTTAACTCACCTGCGCCCGGAATATGTAGTATATTTAGATAATCAGAGAAATCAAATCTTCCAGAAATATAAGCAATTGCTGAAAAAACTGTAAAACAGATTGCCAATAGGCCAGCGGATAATCCATCCAACCCATCAGTTAGGTTAACTGCATTTGAAGTACCAGTAATTACTAATACAACCATTAACGGGTATAATAATCCTAGGTCTAATTCAACATTCTTAAAAAATGGAATAGTGGTTTTTGTCAAGAAATCAGTAAATGAAGGTTTTTGGAATTCAGGAATCTGTAGGACCCATAAACCAACTATAATACCTAAAGAAATTTGGCCAATTAATTTATAGCGAGCGATTAAACCCAATTCTATTTTTTTTATAATTTTTAAGTAATCATCTAAAAAACCAATAATCCCCATCCATATAGTTGCAAAAACAATTATTTGGATTAAGGAGTTATTTAATTTTGCCAAAAGGAGGGTAGGGAGGAGTACAGCCATTAGAATGATGACTCCTCCCATAGTAGGCGTGCCCTTTTTCTTCATATGTGATTCAGGACCACGTTGGCCAATTTCTTCGCCAATCTGGTTTTTATGTAGTATGTGGATAACCCATGGTCCTACAATGAAGCTTATGATAAGTGCAGTTATTGCAGCTATTGCTGCGCGAAATGTGATGTATTCAAAGAGATTGAAAATAAAAAATGAATCTTTTAATGGAGTTAGAAATTTATATAGCATAGTTAATTAAAAACTCCGTTAATAACTTTTTCCATTTGCATCCCCCGCGAACCCTTGAATAAGATTTTATCCCCGGGAGACAATATTTTTTTTATTGTACTTATTAATGAATCCATAGAATTAAAGTGTTTATGATCTAGAGATTTACTTACTGCATCTCCTGTGTATTTAGTGTGGTTTCCAATAGTGAACAAAATATCTAAATCAATTTCGGAACATTTTATTCCAACCTTATGGTGTTGCTCATTGGAACTAGAACCCAATTCATACATGTCCCCAAAGACAAAAATTTTCCTTCCAATCCCAGAAAATGCTTTTAAATAATCTAATGCAGCTAAAGAAGATGTTAGATTTGCATTATAAGTATCATCAATTATGGTAATATCATGGATCTTTTTTACAAAGCACCTACCTTTAGTGGCTTTAAAAGAATTCAATTTATTTTGTAATAGATTCCAATTAACGCCAAGAGTAGATGAAATAGCTGCTGTTGAAATACAATTTTTTATAAAAGATAAATTATGGGAACCGGTTTTTATAATATTAGCATCTATTATTAATGTAATCGACCCATCTTCTTCTGTAAAAATATCTGCAGGGAAATCACAATCAGGATTTAATCCATATGTTTTTCTTTTTCCTTTAAATGATATAGTAGACACCATTTTATCTGTTGTATTAACAAATGATAATCCTTTTTTAAGATAACGAAACAATGCTCCTTTTTCATAAGCAATGGTTTCTATAGATCCAAAACCTTCCAAATGCGCAGGAGCAATATTTGTAATTAATCCATGAGTAGGCTCAGCAATGTTGCAAAGATTTGTAATCTCACCAGGAACACTAGCTCCCATTTCAATTATTGATATATCATGTTTATTGTCTATTTCAAGGAGGGTAAGGGGAACTCCGATTATTGTGTTGAAATTCCCCTTTGTAGCGTGGACATTATATTTTGATGATAACACATGAGATAATAAATCTTTTGTTGATGTTTTTCCATTTGAACCAGTTATTCCAATAATAGGAATTTTGAATCGTTTCCTCCATTTATTTGCTATTTTCCCTATAGTATCTATTGGCTTGTCTGTTGTGATTTGCTGTAAATCAACCTTGTAATTTGTATTCATTACTAAAGCAGCATGTGCACCAGCTTTTTTAGATTGAATTATAAATTTATGGCCATCAACCTTTTCACCTTTTAAAGCGATATATAAGTCTCCTTCTCTAATTTCTCTACTGTCATTTGATATTCCTGTTATAGGTTGAAGAAGTTTGGTTTTTGTAACTTTCTCAAAAATAGTTGCGAAAATTTCTGGCTGGTTTATAGAAATTCTCATATATACTCATTTATAATTTGGAAATCAGAGTAAAATTCTTTTTTGTCATTTATTTCCTGATATTCTTCGCGACCTTTTCCAAGGACAGCTATCACATCATTGGCATTTGCTTGCTCGATTGCTTTTCTTAAACCTAGTTCTCTTTCCTTGAATACTGTATATACATGTTTTTCAAAACCCTTCAAAATATCTTCAATTATCGATTGTGGATTTTCATTTCTAGGATTATCTGGTGTTATAAAACAATGTTTTGCATATTTTTCAACAATTTGAGCCATTTTTAAACGTTTTGTTTTATCTCTATCCCCACCAGCACCAAAAACAACAAATAATTCACCAGTATCATTCACTATATCATGTAATGTTTTTAATACTTGCAAATAAGAATCTGGAGTATGAGCATAATCCAGTATAACATGGGCTCCAATTTTTGTTATAAATGACTCCATTCTACCTGGTATAGGTAAACATTCTTTAATTCCATTTTCTATATTATTTATTTTTTCGCCAAGCGAATATCCAACGGAAACTGCAGCTAAAATATTTTCACTATTGAATTTTCCAATAAGACTAGAATGAATTAAATAATTTTGTTCCCGTGCTCTAATAGTTCCTTGAATTCCATAAGTTGAAACTTTAAGATTATCATAGTTTATTGATGAGTGTCCATTTATGGAAAAAGATAAGACTGGGGCATTTGACCCTTTTTTAATACGCTCTCCATATGAGTTGCTAGTATTAACAATTGCAGTAGATTTAATTGATAGTGTATTGAATAATCTAAGTTTAGCTTTAAAGTATTTCTCCATTGTTAAATGATAATCAAGATGCTCTGGTGTCAGATTTGTAAAAACAGCAATATCAAATTGAATATCGGCAACTCTATATTGATCAAGTGAGTGAGATGATACTTCCATTATAACATGTGAAAATTCTTTATCTCGGAGATCTGATAAAATTTTTTGTAAAGTTATTGCATCAGGAGTTGTTAATGTGTCTATATGAATAACCCCATCAGCAATTAAGCCTAAAGTCCCAATTTGAGCAGTCTTATGGCCTGATTTTTTTAAAATTGAATATATGAGAGAGGAGGTTGTCGTTTTTCCATTTGTACCTGTTACTCCTATAATTGTTAAATCTTTCGATGGATTTTTATAAAACTCAGCGGCTATACTAGAGGTAGCTATACGTGGATTAGTGACTTTTATTTGTGGTACAGATAATTCCCCTAAATCTCTTCCATTGGATATAATCGCCGAAGCTCCTGAATTAATAGCTTCTTTGATATATTCATGGCCATCATGATTACTACCAGGAATAGCTATAAAAACATTACCTTCACGAACTGTTTTCGAATCAGTTGTAATACCAGTTATATCTATATTTGGGATTTTCTGGTTAGGCAATATTAAATCAGTAAGAACCTTAGATATATTCATTATGATTTAAGTCCAATGGTACAAATTGTACCCTTATCAACAAGTATACCTGGCTTTGGGTTTTGCCAGTATATTTTTCCTTTACCTTGTAACTTGAATTTTAATCCTGACTCCTCTAATCTTCTTAAGGCCTTTCTAATGCTTAAACCTCTAATTTCTGGAACTCGTGTTTTTTTTGAAAATCTTGAATATGTAGATAATTCAATTGGAGTTATTTCCTTTTCCTTTTGAATATCTATATCGTTTTTAAAGGCAAAAGTTTTATATTTTTCATCCAAAATGGGGTCTTGGCTATTTGAAATTGGTGGAATCAAATTATCGTCCATATTTATTATACGACCCATCACTCGTTGGAACGCGATTGCAGCGCCTTCATTACCCCAATGGTAGGGCTTCTTAGGTTCATCAAGCATTATAAATGCCAGCAATTGTGGTTTTTCATATGGAAAGAACCCAATAAAATTTGAAATAAATTTATTATTAGAATATTTTCCTTTATTCCATTTTTGGGCAGTCCCTGTTTTTCCAGCTACTTTCCATCCCGTAATGTCAGCCTTTCTACCCGTTCCATTTGTTATAACACTTCGAAGCATTTTCCTTAAATCTTTCATAGTCTGCTCATTGGAAATTTTCCTAACGATTATAGGATTTTCTGAATAAATAATATTATTATCTTCATCTACGATTTGTTTTATAATGCGAGGTTTCAATAGATATCCTCCATTTGCTATAGCGCAATAAGCATTAGCAATTTGAAGAGCAGTAACTCCAACTTCATGCCCCATTGCTATCTGCCCTAGAGAAACGGAACTCCAATCAGTAAATTGATTTAATTTTCCCGGGATTTCCCCGTCTAAATTAATACCAGTTTTAGATCCAAAACCAAAATCCCTGCTTGTTGTATATAATGATTTTGGTCCAACCTCTTCTATTATTTTAATAATGCCAATATTACTTGAATATTGTATTATTTGAGGCAAATTAAGCATCCCATGACCTTCTCCATCATTCCCATGATCTTTAATTGGAATTGTGTGATATTGATAAAAACCATTTTCGCAGTTAAATTCATTTTCTATATTAATTAATTGATTACTAAGCGCAGAGATTGCAGATACTACTTTAAAAGTTGATCCTGGCTCAAATTGGTCTGTTATAGACTTTATACGATGTAGCTCTGCTTTAGTAGAACTAAATTCATTATTATTAAAACCTGGAGTAGTCGCCATTGCAATTATTTCACCAGTTTCCGGGTCCATTATTATTCCGGTAGCAGATATTGCGCCAGTATCAATTTGCCTTTTAAGTAACTCCTGCTCTAGTATAGATTGATATTCCAAATCAATTGTAAGCTGTATATTGTTACCATTGATTGGTCTTTGATAAGGCATACCGCTTTTATGTTGTATTATTCCACTAGTGCCTTTTGTTTTATAGACCCATCCAGAAACTCCTTTTAGATAAGAATTGTAATCTTTTTCAATTCCGGATATTCCTTCATCGTCTAGATTAGTATAGCCGAGTAGCTGAGCTGCAATTTGATTATGTGGATAATATCTACGATATTTCTTTTCTATATATAATCCCTCATATGATGATTCTACTAAGGAACCTAAAGTCTCTCTATGGAGATTCCTTTCAAGATATTCAAACTGATTATTTGAATTTAATTTTTTTAGATATTTTTCTTTAGGCTCCCCTGTCCTATTACTTATATCATTAGCTAGAGCATTTTTATCTAAAATTTTTGCGGGGTTAACAGACAATGTATAGTGAATTATATTTCGAGTTAAGGGACGTCCATTTCTATCAAATATATTTCCCCTAACGGAAAGAACATCCTGTTTTTTTTGTGCTTGTTTAATTACTGTTTTTTGATAGCGATCCCCATTAAGAATCTGAATTTGAAATAGCCTCGCGCATAGGCCAGTCCAAGATATTAATATAAAACACGCTAAGAATGTGATGCGAGTTCTATACTTCAAATAGGTTTTTGTCATAATGGATTCTCATTATAATCATAAATATTTACTATAAGTGTCTCAGGCTTGGTAAAAATCATATTTAATTCATTTTTTGCTTTTTTTGCAATTATATCAGCTCTATTTAGCGATTCTATCTGATTTTTTAACTCATCAATTGTATTCTGTAATTCTAATGCTGTAGAATTTTGGATTTCTAGAGCTAAGACTGACTCATCTATTTCTGTATAAACCCAAAGGTATATAATTAAACAAAGAACAATGGTAATTGCAGAAGTGAAAAAAACTAAACTTTGTAGTATGTTCAATTTCTTTTTTGATATTCTTTTTTTTGACTTCATATCAAATTTTTTCAGCGGCTCGAAGTTTTGCGCTTGAGCTTCTTGAATTTTTCATTATTTCTTCAGAGCTAGGACGAAGGGGTTTTTTTGTAAGAGTTTTAATTTTCTTTTCTTTATTAAATTGCCTAAAAGAATGTTTCACTCTTCTATCTTCTAATGAGTGGAAACTAATAATCACTATTCTTCCACCTTTAATTATTCTATCGGAAAAGATTTTTAGCATGGAGTCAAGTTTTTCAAGCTCTCTATTGACTTCTATCCTAATTGCTTGAAAAACTCGCGCAATAGATTTATTTCTGTTTTTAGGAGGTGTAGACCTTCTAATTGATTCAATTAAATCAAATGAGGTCTTCAGTGGGCGCATTTTTAATAGGGTTCTTGCTATCGCTCTAGCTTTTCTTTCCTCACCGTTTGAGTAAATTACATCAGCTAATTTTTTTTCAGAGTATTTATTAAGTATGTCAGTTGCTTTTATTTTTTGTAATAAGTCATAACGCATATCTAAAACAGAATTAGATTTATAAGAAAAACCTCTTGTATTGCTATCTAGCTGCAGAGATGAAAGTCCGAGGTCCAATAGAATTCCGTTCACTTTTTTGATTCCCATACTATCAAGTATAGATTCAATATTATGATATGAATCATGAAATAAAGAAATTGACTTTTTTGATGATGTGAGACTTTTTTTACATATATTAAGAGCCTCTTCATCGCGATCAATCCCTATTAGATGTCCTTTGTTGGATAAATGTGAGAGAATCAGTGAAGAATGCCCACCTAAACCAATTGTGCCATCTATATATATCCCATCGGGTATAATATTTAGAAAGGAGATGACTTCCTTTGGCATAACTGGGATATGAATTTTTATCCCTGCATACCTTTTGAAATTCATTAAAGTACAATTTTTTCTGATAATTCATCATATGCATCAGGGTTAATTTTGATAGTTTCATTATCGGCTTTCTTTAGTTGAAGTGGATCCCAAATCTCCATTTTATTAACCATTCCTATAATAAGAACTTCTTTGTCTAGCTTTGCATATTCTACCAGGGACGGAGATAAGCTAATCCGTCCCTGTTTATCGTATGTGGAAGGGGTAGCGTAGCGTGCGGTATTACGCACGAACGTCCTATTAATAGTTGATAAAGAAGATAAATTCCTTAGGTTTTTTTCAATCTCTTGCCATTGAATCAAAGGATATACATATATACAAGAATCAATTCCGCGCGATATAACAAAAGTATTTTTATTATTTTTTGATAATGTCTGCCGGAATTTTGCCGGAATATTGATTCGGCCTTTTGAGTCCAAGGCATATGCATATTCGCCGATAAAAGTATTTTTTGTCAATGTCATGTTTTTTAGGGGAAGTTACCCACAACTACCCACAATGTTAGTTAGAAGAGAAAATAATGTCAATATATATTATTAATAAATATAATAACTATATATTTGGTGTCTATTTTATAATGGTGGGTGAAAGTGGGTAAAAAACTATTTTAAAGAGATTAAAGGCTTGTAGCGATGAATAGCTACAGATGATGGTTTTGGCTTAACTACAATTTTTAGAGGATTTTCATATTCGGAAACTTCTTTTATTTCAGTTCCATTTATAAATAGTATTAAACCTTTTGTAGAAGAAAAAATCAATTCTGATAAATTTACAAAGGGGTCAAGATTCTTTTCTTGATTTGCATTTATAATTTGAGAATTAGG
>MDSV01155664.1_pt1 | contig 21618 bp, 18 predicted proteins | sample 810851 | NCBI WGS metagenome assembly MDSV01 (sample SAMN05326640, study PRJNA326480) | marine metagenome | isolation source: seawater | place: Atlantic Ocean: North East | collected 2012 | reverse complement strand
GGTTTGGTTATGATGTTAGAAAAGTACAACTATCAAGTCTAATACTCACGGGTCAAATTAAAAGAGAAGAAGCTTTAGATATTTTATCAAAACCTCCTATGAGTAAGAAAAAGATTGATCTTGAGAAACAATATATAGCTGATAAATTAAGAATAGATTTAGATCAATTAGATGTTTTTTTTAACTTACCTTTAAAAACTTATAAAGATTATAAGAATGATGCCTGGCTTTATAAATTAGGGGCACGATTGTTAAAATTTATAGGTAAAGAAATAGGAGGTAAAATTTGATAGGAATAATTGATTATGGATTGGGTAATGTTCAGTCTTTCATAAATAGCTATAGGATTCTAGGTATAACTGCTATCCCAGTTAGAGTCAAAAGTGATTATAAAAATGTTGATAAAGTTATTCTTCCTGGAGTTGGATCTTTTGACTCTGCAATGGAAAGATTATCAAATTCTGAAGTGTTTCAAGATTTACAGCATTTGGTAACTAATAATCATCTCCCTATTTTGGGAGTATGTGTAGGTTTACAAATTATGGCAAGGAGAAGTGAAGAGGGAGTAAAGGATGGACTTGGCTGGCTTGATGCAGATGTGAAGATTATAAAAAATTCAGCTAACCTTCCTCTTCCTCATATGGGTTGGAATGAAATCAGTGTAAAAGATAAAAAAATAAAACTACTTGATAAAGTTGATAAGTGTAGATTTTATTTTTTACATAGTTTTTATTTATCAATGCATAATCAAGATGATCAAATTGCAACTACTTATTATGGAGATTCTTTAACGGCTGCAGTTTCAAAAAATAATATTTATGGATGCCAATTCCATCCTGAAAAAAGTCATGACTCAGGTCTCAAGATTTTAGAAAATTTTGGAAAAATCTGATAAATATGTTGTACTCTAGAATTACGCCAGTATTGCTTATTGATAATGGCGAACTTTATAAAACAATTAAGTTTAAATCTCCAAAATATATAGGCGATCCACTTAATACCGTAAGAATATTTAATGAAAAGAAAGTTGACGAACTAATAATACTTGACATTACATCGACAGAACAAAATAGAATACCTGATTGGGAATTAATAAGTCATATCGCAAGAGAATGTAGGATGCCACTTTGTTATGGGGGAGGGGTAGATTCAGTAGATAAAGTCGAAAAACTTGTTGCGCTTGGAGTTGAAAAAGTTGCTATTGGTCATACAGCATATACAAATCCAGATATAGTAAGGCACGCAATTAGTAGCGTAGGGAGACAGAGTATTGTTGGTGTTATGGATGTTAAAAAAACCGGATTCAAAAGAGAATATGAAGTATTTATTAACAGAGGAAGAAAAAAAACTAATATGAATCATATTGACTATTCTAATTATTTGATAGATTTAGGAGTTGGAGAGGTCTTATTGCAAAATATTGATTTAGATGGAGTAATGAAGGGTTTTGATAAGCAATTGATCAAAGAAGTTTATAACAATATTGATGTCCCTTTGACTGTACTTGGAGGGGCAGGTAATACTGAAGATTTAGCAGGTCTTATCTCGGAATTTAAAATAATCGGTATCGCTGCAGGAAGTCTTTTCATATTCAAAGGTAGACATAAAGCTGTTTTGGTGAATTATCACAATATGAATAAGAAAATGCAGAATATTAATATTCAGAATTTATAAAAAAATATTTAATAATTCTAAATGAAACTAAATCCCTCTTCTTTATTTTTATTTCTTTTAGCATCTTTTGCTCCCTTACCCATCTTTTTTGATTTAAAAAACTTCTCAATTATTTTTACAGAAAATGTTTTTCTGATGACAAATAAGCCACAGATTCCTTTGCCTATCTCATTTGTTTTCTTTGCCTTTATTTGCATTATTAATTTTCCTTCTATTTTAAATAAAATCAGCTATAAAAAGTTTTATTTATTATCGGCCTTAATTTCTTGCTTATCACTATTAATAGTAGTTAATCAAATACCTATTACAAGATTGTTCCAATTAATTTTACCCCTTTTTTTAATATTATCTTTGCCAGCTATTATTCAATCTTCAAATAAATATAATGTTTGCGCCTTCCCAATAAGTTTATCTTTATTCAGCATTAATCATTTATTTTATAATTTTACAAATATAAGTAATGTTGATTGTAGTTACAACTGTAACTTTCTTTTTTATGGTTACGAAATATACCATGCATCTGTTGGCTTCCCTGAGGTTGTGCTCATAGGAGTTGCGAGTGCGCTATTTATTTCCCAAATTATTAGTGGGAGATTAAAAAAAATATTTTTTGTTTCTCTTGCATTTTTGTTAGTTTTCTATGCTTTTTTTATAGGCAGAGGGGCTACAGCTGTTTCTTTAATATTGTCTATAATTACTTTTGGATTTACTGTTTTTATAAAATTAATTTTTACAGAGAGAATAAATAAGTATATTTTGATCATATTGCTCATTAGCATCATTTTTGCTTTTTGGTTTAATGAACCAATAATGGATAAATTTGAACTTGTTTATTCAAAAATAACTGCTGTACAAGAACTGTCACCTAGGATTTTTCTTTGGACTAATTATTTTAAATATTTCGCAGAAAATCCTTTATCAATTATTTTTGGAGGTGTTAGAACTACAATAGGTGGACATAATTCCATCTTGAGCGCCTTAACTTTAGTTGGATTAGTTGGTCTTGGTCTTCTTATTAAGAGTTACATGATTGCTTTTGGTCAATTTAATAGATATATAAATTTTAAAAAACTTAAACTTACAGATGTTCAAATATATTCTTTAAATCTTTTTTTTATTACAGTAGCTGTAGGGAATTTTATAAATGATTCAATAACTCAACCATTTAATACTATTGCAATATTTATGCTATTAATAATTATTCTCTCAACATTAAAAGATATTAAAAGGTTTTATTGAGTTTCCTCTAGAATAATTAATTTTATTATGTTGTAAAATTGACTAAACATTTTCATAAAAAATAAACAGCAAATTTTCATGAAGCAAGTTTTCCAAGATTTACAGAATGGAAACCTAATTTTAGATAATGTTCCAGTTCCTAATTTAAAAAGAAATCAGGTATTAGTAAGATCAATGTGTAGTTTGATATCACCTGGGACTGAGGCGATGCTTACTTCTTTTGCAAGAGCTAATCTAATAGGTAAAGCTAGACAACAACCAGATAGATTAAAAGATGTTATAAAAAAAATCTCAACAGATGGAATTTTAGAAACATATGATGCTGTTAAACAAAAGATTGAAAGTCCATTACCTCTTGGATATTCAAATGTAGGCGAAATTTTAGAAGTTGGTGAAGGTGTGAAAGGTTTAAAAATTGGAGATAGAGTTGCATCTAATGGTCCTCATGCTGAAATTTTTTCAGTGAATCAAAATTTGTGTGCCTTAGTTCCAGAAGATGTTAGCAGTGAAGAAGCTGCTTTTACAGTTATTGCATCCATAGGATTGAATGGAATTAGGCTGGCCAAGCCAACTTACGGAGAAACTTTTCTTGTAAGTGGATTAGGTTTGATAGGGTTAATTACATCACAATTGTTAATGTCTAATGGATGTAAGGTTTTAGGAGTTGATCCAGATCAGGAGAGATGTGATTTGGCTAGTTCTTATGGAGTTAAATCATTAAATATTTCTAGAAATGATGATCAAGTATCATGGTGTCTTGAGAACTCTGAAAACTTAGGTCTTGATGGTGCGATAATAGCTGCCGCAACAAACACAAGTGCACCAATAAATTTAGCAGCAAAATCATGTAGGAAGAAGGGCCGAATTGTTTTGGTAGGAGCTACACCTATCGATTTAGAGAGAGATATATTTTATAAAAAGGAATTAAGCTTCAAGGTTAGTTGCTCTTATGGGCCAGGTAGATATGACAAATCATATGAAGAAGACAGTAATGATTATCCTTTAAGTTATGTACGTTGGACAGAAAAGAGAAACTTTGAAACTATTATAAGTTCTATATCAAAGAATTACTTAAAGACAAATAAACTTATTTCTCATTTTTTTGATTTTGATAATATTAAAGACGCTTACGAAATTTTATTAAGTAAAGATAAAAGTTTGGGAATAATAATAAATTATCCCAAACGAAAAGTAGATTTCTCTCTAAATTCATCGTTTAGTGATTTTTCTGAAAAAGATAATTCGCTTCCTTCTCTCAAAGTAGAACCTTTAATTGGATTTATTGGATCAGGAAATTATGCCAAAAGAATTTTAATTCCATCTTTCTCTAAAGTAGGTGCAAGATTTCATTCATTAATCACCTCAAATGGACCAGATTCAATTTATCTTGGAAGGAAATATTCATTCCCCTTCGTAGGAAGTAATGTCAACGATCTTTTTGAAGATAACAAATGTAATACGATTGTTATAGCAACTAGACATGATAGTCATTGTGATTACGTCATAAAAGCCTTAGAAAAGGGGAAGAATGTATTTGTAGAAAAACCTTTGTGTATTTCAAAGAAAGAATTGATAAAAATTCAGAATAGTTTTAAAGAAATATCTATAAGTAATTCAAAAAAACCTTTATTAATGGTTGGATTTAATAGGAGATTTTCTCCATTGGTTAAAGAATTAAAGTCAAATTTAAAAACTCTAAATGGTATTAAATCATTTATTTATACTTGCAATGTTGGTTTAATAGATAATTCAAGTTGGATTAATAATCCTGTTATAGGTGGAGGTAGATTATTGGGTGAAGCTTGTCATTTTCTTGACTTATTAAGGTTTCTCTCAGATTCACAAATAGAAAAACTTGACATATTATCTTCTCCAGAATTGAGATACCCATCAGATAATTTCATTCTGCAAGTAAGATTTAAAGATGGTTCAATTGGTTCTATAAATTATTTTAAAGATGGTGATAAATCATTTGCTAAAGAAAGATTAGAAGTATTCTGCAGTGGAACTATCCAAAGAATTGATAACTTCAAAAAACTTAAAGTTTGGGGATCAAGAAAGTTTAAGAATGTTAGTTTAATCAGACAAGATAAGGGACAAAAAAATTGTATTAAAGAATTTATTGATGCTATTAAAGATCGCGGTAATTCTCCAATTGACTTTAATGAATTAGTAGAAATACAATCTTGGATATTGAAAGTAGCTGATAAATTGAATTATTAAGTTTTTATTTTATATACATTTTGATTAATAATTTATTTAAGATCTGAGATAAGTAAAGTTCCTACTATGCTAAATTTACATTTAATTAAATTTTAAAAAAAATTGCCTACAATTTGTATTATTGGGCTTGGATATATAGGTTTACCTACTGCAGTAATATTTGCTAGTCGTGGTTATAAGGTAATTGGCGTAGATTTAAATAAATCTGTTCTCGAAAAAGTTAATAAAGGTGAATCGCATATTAAAGAACCAGATTTGGATACTTTCCTTAGGAAAGTTATAAAGAATAAATTATTAATTGCTCAAGAGACCCCTTCTTGCTCAGATATATATATTATTGCTGTCCCAACTCCACACACTTTGGGTGAGAAAGGTTTTTATTATCCTGATACTTCTATGGTTTTTCAAGCTATAGAGCAAATTTGTCCATATATAGAAAAAGAAAATTTAATAATACTAGAATCAACTTCACCTATTGGGACTACGGAAAAAATTGAAAATTTAATAAAGCAAAAAACTAGTTTTGATAAAAAAGATATTGATATTGCATATTGTCCTGAAAGGGTCCTACCAGGAAATATTTTAAATGAACTAAAAAATAATGATAGAGTTATCGGTGGGCTAACAGATAATGCATCTATAAAAGCTAAAAATTTATACTCTAAAGTATGTGAAGGTGAAATATTTACAACTAATTCTAGAATTGCTGAAATGTCTAAACTTTGTGAAAATGCATATAGAGATGTAAATATTGCTTATGCAAATGAACTTTCTATAATTTGCGATCAAATAAATATTGATGTTAAAGAATTAATAAATTTATCTAATAAACATCCTCGAGTAAATATCCTTAATCCTGGATGTGGAGTAGGAGGACATTGTATTGCAATAGATCCTTGGTTTATAGCATCTCAATTTCCGAAAGAATCCCCGTTAATTCAAGCAGCTAGAAATGTAAATATAAATAAGACGAAATGGGTTGTAGATAAAATAAAGTTAATTGGTAAAGATTTCACAGAAAAATTTGGAAAGAAACCAAAAATGGGATTTTTAGGACTTGCTTTTAAGCCTGACGTTGATGATTTAAGGGAGTCACCTGCCCTGAAAATTGTTCAGGAAATGATACTTGAGAATCATGATTTAATGGTTGCTGAACCAAATGTTAAAGATCATAAAAATATCAAACTTCATAAATATTCTGATGTCCTTAATAAGTCAGATTTAATTTTTATTTTAGTGGGTCATAAAGAATTTAAATCCTTAAAAACCAAAAATAATAAAATATTTGATTTTAGTAGCAGATAATAATGAAAACCGTTTATTATTTTTTTAGGACAATTTATGATGTTGGTTTTTTAAGAACTTTTGGAAGAATTAAACATGAAATAAAAAAAAAGTTTTTTCATGTTCTTCCAGGGAGATTAAATTTAATACTTTCAAGTTGTGAACAAAATTCTCCTAAATTTAAAAGCATACTCAATAATCTTCAATCTCAAAGAATAATTTTTAAAAAACCTAATGTTATTAGGGGCGAAATAAAATTTAATTTTCTTAATGACGAAAAAGTTTTAAATTTGCCCATTAATTGGAACTCAACCGAATTTAGCCATTTATGGAGATTTAATCTACATTATTTTGATTGGGCAAGAAAATTAATAGAAGAAAGTATTGTAAATAATAAATTCAATTCTAATGAGATTAGTTTATTGAATTATCTAATAGATGACTGGATTGATAAAAATATACCAGGTCATGGAGATGGATGGCATAGTTATACTACTTCTATAAGAATTAGAAATTGGATTTTAATTTTTAGAACTTGTAAAGAATTGGTTAAAAAGAAATATTTAGATTCTCTTTGGAATCAAATATGCTGGCTTAATAGCAATAAAGAAATTTATTTAGGAGGTAATCATTGGATTGAAAATTTAATTACTTTAGTCATTGGGAGTAGTCAATTTGATAGTAAAAAGGCAAGGAAAATCTACCTTGATTCTTTAAAGGATTTAGAAAAAGAATTAAAAATACAAATATTAAGTGATGGAGGGCATATAGAGAGAAGTGCATCTTATCATCTGTTAATCCTTGATCGTTTAACAGATTTAGGCCTAATATTAGAAAATATTTATAAAGAAAGACCAAAATGGCTTTGTGAGACAATTTTCAAAATGAATGAATGGGCTTTTGCCATTAAATTAGAGAATGGTAATTATCCCCGTTTTAATGATAGTCCAGATTTAAGTGATTCATTAGATTCAATTATCTATTATGCATCTTGCTTTCTTGAAAAAGAGGTTATTAAATCTAAAGGTATTAAAAATACTCTTTCTCTAATTTATGAAAACAAAACTAATCTTAATTCGATAAATAAAGCTAATAAAAAAAATGCTAATCTTATTCAACTTTTGGATACTGGTTGGATAATTTCAAAACTCAACAATGGTATAGAACTAATGTTTAAATTGGGTGAATCATGTCCAAAGTATTTGCCGGCACACGCACATTCTGATTTATTAAGTTTCGATCTTTTTCAGAATGGTAAACCACTTATTGTAGAAGTAGGAACTAGTATTTATGGTGAAAATAGAAAAAGATATTATGAAAGATCTGGAGAGGCTCATAATATATTTCAACTTGCACCATATAACTCTAAAACAAAAAATAGTATAAGTTGGATAGAACCGGTGGAAGTATGGGGGAATTTTAGAGCAGCAAGAAAAGCTAAGATTTTAGAGAAAACTTGTAATATATTAGATGACGGATCAATATTGATGAGAGGTTCAAATGATGCAATTAGAAAATTTGGTGCTTCATATTCAAGAACTCTTAAGTTAAAAGAGATAGATAAAGAGAAATTCTCTTTTGAAATTATAGATAAAGTAAATTGTTCAAAAAGAATGTATTGGAGACAGTTTTGGCATTTAGGTCCAGATCAAAATATTGATTTATTAAGACCTTCTATTGAGGAACTCAGAAAAAGTTTTGTTTTTGAAGAAATAATTTTGAATACTTGGCTTTCTTGTGGTTTTGGTAAAAGGGAAAAAAGAAAAACATTAAAGCTTTTTGGTGTGATTGATCCTGGATTACATTGTTTTGAAAATAAGTTAATTATTAGGAGTCGTAAAATATGAACAAAAATAAAAGAATCTGGATTGTTAATCAATTTGCTAATACACAAAATATGCCAGGAGGAACAAGACATTATGAAATAGGATCATTTTTGGTGAAAAAGGGTTGGGAAGTTGAAATATTTGCATCAGATTTTAATTTATCAAAAAGAAAATCTTTAAAATTAGAAAAATTAAAACTTAATAAAACTGAAAAAATTGATGGCATTATATTTCACTGGCTAAGAACCTTCCCTTATAGGAAAAATGATTGGAAAAGATATTTGAACCTTTTAAGTTTTTGTTTTAATTTCTCAATTTATCAATTTAGATTATTTCCTAAAAAACATAAAAATAAATTGATGCCTGATTTGATTATTGCTAGTTCTCCGCAATTAATAGTGTCTTTTTGCGCTTTAATTCTGGCAAAAATTTTGAAAAAATATTTTATTTTTGAGGTAAGAGACCTCTGGCCTCAAGTCCTAATTGATCTTGGTGGTATGAATCCAAATAATTTTCTAATTAAAGCATTAAATTTTATGGGAAATATGCTTTATAAAAATGCTGATTGCGTAGTTGTTCTTGCTGAAGGTCTACAAGATTATGTCATAAACAGAGGCGCAAAAAAAGTATTTTGGTTGCCAAACGGACCAGATCTTGAAAAGTTTTCCCCATTATCTAAGACAACATTTTCTAATGTTTTTACTAAAAGTAATCCATTTAAATTAGTTTATGCTGGTGCTCATGGGGTAGCAAACGACTTAGGAAATGTTATTGAAGCGGCTAAATCACTTTTGGATTATCCAATAAAAATTATTCTCATTGGAGATGGGCCAGAGAAAAAAGATCTAATTTATAAAGCAAAGGATATAGACAATATATTATTTAAAGATCCTGTCTCAAAAGAATTGATACCAGAAATACTATCATCAGCCGACGCGATTTTAATTTCACTCGGGGATGTAAAACTTTTTCAATATGGAATATCTCCTAATAAACTTTATGATGCATATGCTTTGCAGATACCTGTTGTCTCAACATTAAAAGGGTCTGTTAATAATGAAATACATAAGTATCAAGTTGGAATTGGTTGTGAACCTGGAAGTCCAGAATTACTTGCAAATTCAATTATTAAAATGTATAAAAAATCATATAAAGAAAGAGAGATAATGGGCATTAACGGAAGGAAACTGGCAGAAACAATTTATTCTAGAAATATAATCAATAATAAATATTTTAATTTGATAAATTCTCTATTTGCTAATAATGGAAAATTTTAAATTTAAAAAATTAATTGTATCAGGAGCAAATGGCTTTACAGGCAGACATGTTTGTGAGGAATTGATTTCTAGGAATATCAAATTTTCTGTAATTCTTAGGCCAGGCACAAATCATAATTGGATGAATAAAAAACATATCTCTGTTTTTTATTCAGATTTAAACGATATAAATAAATTATCAAAAATTTTAAAAAGCTTTGATGCTTTAATAAACATAGCATCTCTTGGTTTTGGAAATGCAAAACCTATTGTTGAGGCTTGTGAGAAAGCATACTTAAAAAGAGTTGTATTTATAAGTTCAACATCTATTTTTACTTCACTTAATGCAAGTTCTAAAAAGATAAGGAATAAAGCAGAAAATATTATTAAAAAAAGTAGTTTAATTTGGTCAATAATTAGACCCACAATGATTTATGGCACACCAAAAGATAGAAATATGATCAAGTTGATTAGATGGATAGATAAAGTGCCTCTAATACCTATATTTGGAAATGGTAATTCTTTGCAACAACCAATATACGTTAAAGATCTCGCTAGATTTATAGTTGATGTATTGGAAAATGAAAAGTCTTTTAAAAATGACTTTAATATATCAGGTAAAACTCCTTTGACCTTTAATGAAATAATTAAAGTAATTTCCGAAATTTTACATAAGAAGCCACTAAAGATTTATCTTCCATATTTGTTATGTGTAAGAATTATAAGTTTATTTGAATATTTAAAAATTAAATTCCCTTTAAAAAGCGAGCAAATTCTTAGACTTAATGAGAATAAATCTTTTTCTTCTGCTAAGGCAATTTCCTTGATTGGATATAATTCAATTGACTTTAAGGAAGCAATAAAAAATGAAATCAAAATGTATAAAAAAATAAAAAGATTTAATAAATTTGGTAGCTAGTTGACTATATATTTATGAATTATTATCTTTTACTGTTTTTCTCAATTATATTATTAACTTGGCTTTTCTTGAAGTTAATAATTCCTTATTTAAAAAAGTACTTTATAGATAAACCCAATGAAAGGAGTTCACATATTTCTCCTAAACCAAGTGCAGGAGGAATTTCATTTGTAATTATAATTACTTTGATCGGGATTTTTTCAGGAAATTACCAGCCTTTATTTACTCTGCCATTAGCTTTTATTGGTCTTTGGGATGACTTGAAAGGGTCACCAAAAATATTGAGATATTTATTCCAACTCATAACAGTTTCTTATCTTATTTATGATAGTAAAATCCTTATTTTATTTGTAGATTTATTCCCTAATGGTTTTATAATTATTCCAATATTATTTTTATTAATTTTTGGGACTGCGATAATTAATTTTATAAATTTTATGGATGGAATAGATGGAATAATAGCTGGAACAACAATATTAGTTTTTATAAGTGGATCAATCATGGTATCGAATTATTATCTACTATTTGCAGGCTCATTGATAGGATTCTTGATTTGGAATTGGAATCCATCAAAAGTTTTTATGGGAGATGTAGGAAGTACATTCTTGGGAGCATTGATTGTGGGATTATTATTTAATACGCAAAAATTTTATGATTCTTGTCTGATTTTAATAATTTCAACACCTGTCCTTCTTGATGCTTTTTTATGTATCATAAGAAGAATTATTCATGGACAGAAATTTTTTGAAGCTCATTGTTCCCATTTGTATCAGAGACTAGTAAAGGCTGGATGGAGCCATGGATCAGTAGCAATCCTTTACATGTTATTCACAATGTTATTACTAATAACTATTATCATAGGAGACATTAAAAATATGATATCTGTACTCATTTTTCAATTATTTATTGGATTTTGGTTAGATCAAAAAGTAGCAATTCCTTTTTCTAATTCTTTTAAAGATAAATAATGGCATACTTAAAAATATTTAGATGTATTTATTAGCAAATTTTATTGCAAGATAAATTATATGAAAATATTTTATAAACTTTTAAACAATTTATCTAAATTATCTCTTAATCAAAGAAAATTAATTCGTTTTTTAATTGATGCAATTTTGTTGCCACTATCTTTAGGCTCCTGCGTATTATTATTCCCAGAGATTTTTAAATTGGCTTTAAATTAGAATATAAAGTTATTTATCTTTTCTATTTTTATTGGATTACCTTTGTTCTCTTTAACTGGGCAGTATTCAAGTTTAACAAGATATGTTGGGAGCACATCATTTTATAAGCTGGCATTAAGAAATATATTCTTGGTTGTGTTGTTGGTTCTTTCCGGAAAAATATTAAACTTGTATTATTTATCTTCAAAAGCTTGGCTTTTAGTTTATTTATCTTTTACTGGATTTACTGGCATCACTCGTTTCATACTTAGAGATATTTTATTAACAAAAAATTTATCTGAAGTTAAAGATAAAAAAAAAGTCGCAATTTATGGTGCTGGTTCAGCAGGAGCACAACTTTTAGCTTCATTAAGATTATCTGGTAATTATAAAATTACTAGCTTTTTAGATGATGAACCTCAGTTATGGAAAAGTAGTTTAAATGGTGTAAGGATTTTTAGTCCTGAGATACTTAACAAAAAAGAAATTAATTTAGACCAAGTACTAATAGCAATTCCATCATTATCTAATAATAGAAGAAGGGAGATAATTAATAAACTTCAGAAATTTGACCTTTCTGTTCTTCAAATACCTTCTATAGAGGAAATTACGACTGGAAAGGCTAGGATTGATAATTTAAGACCTATTTCAATAGAAGATCTTCTTGGAAGAGATAAGGTACTGCCTGACCCTAATTTATTAGGGCCAGGTATTAAAGGAGAAACTATATGTGTAACTGGTGCCGGTGGTTCTATAGGAAGTGAACTATGTAGACAAATTCTAAAATTGGAGCCTAAAAAAATTGTTTTACTTGAAATCAGCGAGCCAAATTTATATTTAATTGAACAAGAAATTCTCAAAACAATACCTAAAGGAATTGATATCATTCCTACATTAGGTAGTGCAACTGATTTCAACTTACTTCAGAATCTTTTTATTAAGGAGCAAGTCAATATTGTTTTTCATGCTGCAGCATATAAGCATGTGCCACTTTTAGAAAATAATCCTATTCAGGGAATATACAATAACGTAATCTCTACAAAAGAGATATGTAAAGCTGGCAAAATTGCAGGATGTAAAAAAGTTATTTTGATTTCGACTGATAAAGCTGTTAGACCTTCAAATATTTTAGGAGCTTCAAAAAGAATTTCAGAATTAGTAGTTCAAGCATTTGCTGAAGAAGAAAATTCATCTAGTAAAGCTTTAGATTCAAGAACAATTTTTACTATGGTTAGATTTGGAAATGTATTAGGTTCTTCAGGATCAGTAGTGCCTCTTTTTCAAAAACAAATAAAGAATGGAGGTCCCATAACCTTAACTCACCCTGATATTATTAGGTATTTCATGACAATACCTGAGGCGGCTCAACTCGTTATTCAATCAGCTGTTCTCGCTGAAGGAGGAGAGGTGTTCTTACTTGATATGGGCGAACCTGTTAAAATTTATGATTTAGCTTGTCAGATCATCAAATTGAGTGGTTTAAAAATTAAAAATGAGACAAAAAATGATAAAGACGTAGATATCATTACAGTTGGTTTAAGGCCTGGGGAGAAATTATATGAAGAACTTCTTATTGACTCCAAGGCAATAAAAACAACTCATGATTTAATATTTAAAGCTAATGAAAAAAGCATAAAACCATCATTATTGTGGAAAGAATTAAATGATCTTGAAATTGGACTTAAAAATTACAATATTAAAGTTGTATTATCAAAATTAAAGAAACTTGTTCCTGAGTGGGAAAAAGTTTATCCAAGAAAATGATTTTATAATTTCTAATAATAAGAAAAATATGAAAAAAAATAAACCTATAGTAACTATTATCCTTGGGACAAGACCTGAAGCTATAAAGTTAGCTCCAGTAATAAAGGTTTTCAAAGCCTGTAATGTAATTAATACTCGAATAATTTTTAGCGGCCAACATAGAGAAATGGTCCGGCAAGTAATGGAATTATTTAACTTAGAAATAGATAGAAATTTAGATATTATGAAACATGGGCAATCATTAACCCATATAACTAATTCAGTTTTAATTGGTTTAGACGAAGAATTTCATGAATTCAGACCAAACTTAGTATTGGTTCAAGGAGACACTAGTACTGCCTTCTCAGCAGCTTTAAGCTCATTTTATTATGGTGTCCCAATTGGTCATGTAGAAGCAGGACTAAGAACTAATAATTTAAATGACCCATTCCCTGAGGAAGGTAATAGAAGATTAATATCTCAAATTGCTTCATTGCATTTTGCTCCCACAAAGAATTCTAAGAAAAATTTATTAGATTCTAATGTTAGTGGTTTGCTTGAAGTAACTGGAAATACTGTGATAGATGCATTATTGATGATTTCTGAAAAGGCATCTATTCCAGAATACAAAGGAATAGATTGGATTACTAATAAAGTTATTTTTGTATCCGTTCATAGAAGAGAAAATTGGGGTAAAAGATTAGAAAACATAATCGATGGAATAAAATTAATATTAGACGAGCATCAAGAAGTTGTTATAGTTTTGCCTATGCATCCAAACTCAATAGTTAGGGAACCAATATTAAATTCATTTAAGAATGATCCAAGAATAATACTTTCTGAACCAATGAGTTATTTAGATTTGGTTGGAACATTAAAAGGTTGTTATATGCTACTAACTGATTCAGGAGGATTGCAAGAGGAGGCTCCTGCACTTGGAAAACCTGTTCTTGTTCTTAGGAATACAACCGAAAGACCAGAGGCAGTAAAAGCAGGCACTGCAAAACTTATAGGTACAAACCCATTGAACATTTTTAAAGAGACAAGTAATCTATTGAAAAGCAAAAAAGAATATCAAATCATGTCAAATGCCACTAACCCATTTGGAGATGGTAAATCTAGTTCTAGGATTCTCGATATATGTAAGGAATATTTAAATTTAAAGTGAAACTTTCTTCTTTCTTGACCATATTCATATTTTCATAATGATTATAATTCAGATGATTTATGAATAAATTTGATGGTCCTATCTTAATAACTGGCGCTGCTGGATTTATTGGCCAAGCCATTGCTAAAGAACTCTTAATAAGAGGAGAAACTATTATTGGGATTGATAATCTTAATGATTATTATGATGTGAATTTAAAGATTTCTAGAATTGAAGAAATTAAAAAAGTTGTTTATAAATTGAATCTTAATTGGAAATTTTATAAAGTTTCTATTGAAGATTCGTCAGAATTAAAAAAGATATTTGAATTGCATAAACCCAAAATTGTTATACACTTGGCAGCTCAGGCTGGAGTAAGATATTCATTAAAAAATCCTAGGAGTTATATAGAAAGTAATTTAATCGGTTTTTTCAATGTAATTGAGAATTGCAGACTATTTAAAATTAAAAATTTTATATATGCCTCCAGTAGTTCTGTTTATGGAGGAAATAGAAATCTTCCTTATTCAGAAATCAATGAAGTAAATCACCCAATTAGCCTATATGCGGTTACAAAGAAATCAAATGAATTGATAGCTCATTCATACAGTCACTTATATGGATTACCATCAACTGGCTTAAGATTTTTTACAGTTTATGGACCTTGGGGCAGGCCTGATATGGCACCAATGATTTTCTCAAATGCAATATTAAATGATTTACCAATAGATGTTTTCAATTATGGGAAAATGATTAGAGACTTCACTTATATAGATGATGTTGTAAAAGTTTTATGTAAATGCTGTTATAAACCCGCCACAATTGATGAAGAGTTTAATCCAAAGATACCAAACCCTTCATCTTCATTCGCCCCTTATCGATTATTTAATGTTGGTTGTAATAAACCTATCAATTTAATGAAGTTTATAAAATTATTAGAAAAACATTTTGATAAAAAGGCAAAGATTAAATTCAAACCACTCCAAGATGGTGATGTTATTGAAACTTCAGCTAATACAGAACTTCTTAATGATTGGATTGGATTTATACCAAATACTCAAATTGAATTGGGATTAAAACATTTTGTTGATTGGTATAAAAAGTTTACGGACTATATGTAAGAAATTATTTCCCTTCCCCTAAAGACCAAATATTTATATTGAATTTATCTGCTTCAGCAGTATTTGCAAATCCTTTTGTATCGAAAACCCATGAAGGAAGTCTCATGTTTTCAGTAATTCTTGACCAATTTAAATCTTCAAATTCTTCACAATTAGTCAAAATCAAAATAGCATCAGCTCCGATAGTAGATTCATATAAATCATTACAATACTCCCAATTATTTATTCTTTTTATATCAGTTGAATTTTGATTCTCTTGTGATAAATCAGTTGTTATTTGCTCAAAACTAACTTTTGGATCATATATTTTTAATTTAGCTCCTTCTTTCAGTAATTCTAAGGATATAGAAATAGCGGGTGATTCTCTCGTGTCATTTGTATTCGCCTTGAAAGCGAATCCAAATATAGCAATGGTTTTCCCAGAAATAGTACCAAAAAGTTTACTAATAATTAATTTTGTGATTCTTTGTTGTTGCCAATTATTGATATTTATAATTTGTTGCCAGTAATTAGAAACCTCATTAAGACCATAATGATCACAAATATAAACTAGGTTGAGGATATCTTTTTTAAAACAGCTACCACCAAAACCAGGACCAGGATTTAAAAATTTTTTGCCTATTCTTTTGTCGGCACCCACGGCTAAAGATACATCTTTAATATTAGCTCCAGTTGCCTCGCAAATAGCTGTAACAGAATTTATTGAACTTACTCTTTGTGCGAGAAATGCATTTGCTATTAGCTTAGATAATTCCGCACTCCATAAATTGGTAGTTATTATTTTGGACTTATCAATCCAATGAGAATAGATTGCAGATAAAGATTCTATTGCGTTTTTGTCTTTTCCTCCAATTAAAACTCTATCTGGATATAGTAAATCATTAATAGCAGTTCCTTCTGCAAGGAACTCGGGGTTGGATAGTACATGAAATGTTTTAGAACCGTCCTTTCTTTTATTAGAAGAATCTAATATCTCTTGTATTGTTTGAGCTGTTTTTACAGGCAAAGTGCTTTTCTCGATAACAATTGTTTGCCCTATTGCAAATTCTGATATTTTTCTCGCAGAAGCTTCAACCCACTTTAAATCAATGGCTTTTCCTGCACCAAGACCCTCTGTTTTAGTAGGGGTATTAACAGAAATAAAAATCATATCTGCTTTTGATATATGCTTTTCTACTTCGCATGAAAAATGAAGATTTCCCCCTCTACATTTGGAAATGATATTATCCAATCCAGGTTCATATATGGGTAATTTATTTAAATCACATTCATTCCACATATCAATTCTAGTTTGATTGACATCTACAACATTTACTTGCAAGTGGGGACATTTTAAAGCTATTACAGCCATAGATGGACCACCTACATAACCAGCTCCAATACAACAAATATTTTTAATTTCCATAATTATAAAAGATGGGTTTCTTTGAAATAGTGAATTGTTTGATCTATACCTTCAGAAAGATTAATTTTTGGTGACCAAAATAAAGAGCTTTTTGCGAGAGTAATATCTGGCTTCCTTCTAGAAGGATCATTCTCAGGCAGAGGGTGGTTTATGAATTCAAATTTATTGCCAACTTTATCATTTATAAGGGACGCTAAATTAAAAATATTAATTTCTTCTGGATTTCCAAGGTTTACTGGACCTTTATGTGGTGAGTTCATAAGTTTGCTTAATCCATTAATAAGATCACTAATAAAACAAAAAGATCTTGTTTGAGTACCCTTTCCATAAATAGTAACTTGTTCTTTTCGAAGGGCCTGACATATGAAATTACTAATTACACGTCCATCATCTGGCTGTATTCTTGGACCATAAGTGTTAAATATTCTAGCTATTTTAATATCTAAATTAAAACTTCTGGCGAAATCAAATGTTAGTGATTCTGCAATCCTTTTGCCTTCGTCATAACAACTCCTTGCTCCGATTGAATTTACAAAACCCCAATAACTTTCTTTCTGAGGATGTTCTTTAGGATCGCCGTAAACTTCACTACTACTAGCTAACAAAAACTTAGCTCCTAATTTTCTTGATAACTCGAGCATATTTAAAGTCCCTATAAAATTGATCTTGGAGGTTTTTATAGGATCTTGCTGATATTGAGAAAGTGAGGCTGGGCATGCTAAATGCCAAATTCTATCTGCCTCTAGTTCGATTGGGTTAATAATGTCATGATTGATTAATTCGAATTTTGGATTGTTTATCCAATGCTCAATATTTTTCTTGAAGCCTGATGAAAAATTATCAATACAAATAACATGCTGTCCGTTGGAAATTAAACTATCTATTAAATGTGAACCTATAAAACCAGCACCTCCAGTTACTATATTTCTCAAGATTGACATACATAAATACTGTTTATTATAAATTATTGATGTAAGTTATACCTGCTTCATTTTAAAGAAATAAAAAATCCTCCTTATATATAGTAGTGATTTACTTTTTTACTATTTGCAAATCATCATCAATAATTGATTTAAGTCCAACAAGTAATAACCAAATTAATATACTTACTCTACCTTCGAAATAAGTGACATCATAAATTTGGCTTACGGCTGCTACTAAAGTAGACGCAAACCAGTAAATTTCTAAAGGCTTATCATTAATGTTTGAATTAGAATTAATAAAGATCTTTTGCCAACTTCTATAAAACAAAATAAATACAAATGTTGATAAACCTATAGAAAGCAAGATCCCATAGTCAAAGGCAATTTGTAAGATTATGTTGTGTGCATGTTGTGCATCATAATCATTTAAACTTAAATATATTATTGGAAACAGTCCTGCTCCATATCCTAAAAATGGTTTTGATGAAATAAACCCAAAAGTATTTTTCCATATTTTAATTCTTGTGATGTTTTGAATATCATTGATGTTGAAATCTATCAACTTTCCTATTATTATTTTTATAGTTTTGGGAATATAAATATCATTCTGAATGATTAAAGCTTCTGGAATATTTATTATTAATAGATAGCAAAAGACTAAAATAAATATTATTTTTATTAATAATGTTTTGCTGAATATTAATGGTAAAGAAATAATTAAACCTAATATAGAAGCCCTTGAAGTGGTCATAAATATAAAATAAATAGTAAAACCGCTAAGAAAAATTAATAATATTTTTTTTATATCTAGGAATTTATTTTTGCTTAAAAAATATACACTGAATGGCCAAATAATTGATAACCAGAAACCAGTATAATTTTGATTACTGAATAATCCTGAAACGCCATCAGCAGGAGCAACTATTGGTTTGTTATACCAAACAATTAATCCATTCATAAATTCAAATGGACCATAAACTTTAAACCAATATTGCATAAAGCAGCTTATCAAAATTGGAACAGAGCCAAGTATAAAAAACTTAGCAAAGTTTATTCTTTGGAGATTAGTTTTGAGATAATATTGAAAGCCAGAAAATGATATGAATAAAATTATCCATTTAATTGCATTGAAAATTACAATTAAATAATTATCCCTGCTGTTTAAAGTTGGATTGAATAATAAGATGTTTACAGAATTAAATATAATAAATCCAGAAAAAAATAATAAAAATAAATTCCATTTATCATGGATATAGTTTGGTTTATTTATTGTTAAAGAAATTGTTAATGCGATAAATAAAGAAGCTAAACTTATAGGTTGTATTGTAGGGAGGAAAAATAAACCTATATAAAATAATTTTTGTCCTAAATCTAATAGATGCTTTTTCAATAGTTCTGTGGGTATATTTATTTTCATTCTTTGCTAAGTTTTGATTGATTCTCTATAGTCTTTAATTGTCATTTTTATCCCATCAATAAGATTTATTCTAGGAGACCAACCTAATTGCTTAATTCTTTCAATATTCAATTTTTTTCTCGGTGCCCCATCTGGTTTCGAAATATCCCAAGATATTTTTCCGGAGTAATTGTATTCATTTGCAATAATAGTTACTAAATCTTTGATAGAAATATCCTTACCAGTTCCAACATTTAAATAAGTCAAGGGGAACCCTTTATTATCTAGTGGAGCATTTTTTGCTTTTGGATCCCATTTTTCTAATGCAAAAACAACTGCATCGCCTAAATCATCTACATGCAAAAATTCTCTTAAAGGTGAACCAGAACCCCAGCAGGTGATTTCCTTAGAGTTTCTGATAGTTGCCTCATGGAATTTACGAATTAAAGAAGCCATTACGTGACTATTATTCTTATGGTAATTGTCATTGGCGCCATAAAGATTTGTTGGCATTAAACAAATTGCATCAAAACCATACTGGACTCTAAGTGATTGACAAAGCTTAATTCCAGCAATCTTAGCTATTGCATAACATTCATTAGTGGGTTCAAGACCGCTTGATAATAGTGATTCTTCACTAATTGGTTGCTCTGAGAATTTAGGATAAATGCAGCTACTTCCTAAAAATAGTAATCTTTTCACATTTAATTTAAAGGCAGCTTCTATTATGTTGGTTTGCATTTTTAGATTTTCTAGCAAGAAATCTGCTGGTTGAGATGAGTTTGCTAATATTCCACCCACTTTTCCTGCTGCATGTATAACAACTGAAGGCGAAGATTTTCTAAACCAATGATTTACCTTATCTGAATCTAATAAATCAAGTTCTTTATGACTTGGCACAAGTAATTCCCCCCCATCATTATTACCATATCCTGATTTCTTGAGACTTTTTACTATCGCACTGCCGGCCATTCCGCTTGCACCTGAAATGAAAATATTATCTTTTAAATTAATTTTATTTTCCATAAATTAAAAACTAAACAAATTCTTAATTTAGTAGGATGGTGGAGATTCAAATTCAGAATTAATTTTCATCCCTGAATCTTTAAGTATTAGTTCTTTTTTGGCTTCTTCATGATCAAAAGTTATCATTTCAGAAATCATTTCTTCAAGGGTTATCTTTGGACTCCAACCTAATTTATTATTTGCTTTTGTGGGATCTCCTAATAATTCATCAACTTCTGTAGGCCTAAAATAACGAGGATCTATTCTAATAACTATCTCATTAGTATCAGCTCTTCTTCCAATTTCATTAACGCCCTGACCTTCCCAAATTATTGATGGCCCATGATCATCTTTATTCCATTTCAGTTTACTGGCACTAATTTCTATAAATCTTCTGACAGTTTCCATTCTTCCGGAGGCAATAACAAAATCTTCGGGAACTTCTTGTTGCAGCATTAACCATTGCATTGCCACATAATCTTTAGCGTGTCCCCAATCTCTCTTTGAATCTAAATTCCCTAAATATAGGCAACTATCAAGCCCTAAATTTATTCGCGTTAAACCTCGGGTTATTTTTTTTGTAACAAATGTTTCGCCTCTCCTAGGACTCTCATGATTAAATAAAATTCCATTGCAGGCAAACATACCATAAGCTTCTCGATAATTCACTACAATCCAATATGCATATAATTTGGCAACACCATAAGGGCTTCTTGGATAAAATGGAGTACTTTCTTTTTGAGGACTTTCTTGAATAAGCCCATATAATTCACTAGTGCTTGCTTGATATAGTTTTGTTTTTTTAGAGAGTCCCAGAATTCTTATGGCTTCAAGTATTCTTAAAATTCCTAATGCATCGCAATTGGCAGTGTATTCAGGAGATTCAAAGCTTACACCGACATGACTTTGAGCTCCTAAATTATAAATTTCGTCAGGTTGTACTTGTTGAATTACTCTGATTAGATTAGTACTATCTGTAAGATCTCCATAATGAAGAATCAATTTTGGATTATTTTCATGAGGATCCTCATATAAATGGTTTATTCTTGAAGTATTGAAACTGCTTGATCTTCTTTTGATTCCATGGACTTCATACCCTTTATTTAAAAGGAATTCAGTGAGATAGCTTCCATCTTGTCCAGTTATTCCAGTTATGATTGCTTTTTTTAATTTAGTGTCCTTTTTATGCATTAAAAATAAGAAATTAAATCGTTTTGATTTACATAATCAAATTTTGATTAATTTACGCTTCCTGCAGGATTCGAACCTGCGGCCCACTGCTTAGAAGGCAGTT
>MDSV01105297.1_pt1 | contig 21620 bp, 13 predicted proteins | sample 810851 | NCBI WGS metagenome assembly MDSV01 (sample SAMN05326640, study PRJNA326480) | marine metagenome | isolation source: seawater | place: Atlantic Ocean: North East | collected 2012 | reverse complement strand
TGATAAAGCTTTTTCATAGTTTTCGTTTTTAATCAATTTCCTAAAAATTGATGAACCTGTAACATTGGTCCTCTCACCAATATTGACAAAATTACTCTCAGGCCTAATGGTTAATGGCTCTAAACCACTAAGATTGGTATAATTTGGAATATTGGGAATTTTTCGAGGTGTTATATCTTTAACATGATCTGATATAGCTTTAATATGTTTTGGTGTAGTGCCGCAACAACCACCAACTAGATTAACTAGGCCATCTTTGGCGAATTCTCTTATTTCCTTAGCCATTTGAATAGCAGTTTGATCATATTCTCCAAATTCATTTGGCAAACCTGCATTCGGGAAGGCAAAAACATATGTGCTCGATGCTTTTGAAAGATCACTAAGCCAAGGTCGCATTTGAGATACACCCAAAGCACAATTGAGTCCAATAGCTATAGGTTTAACATGAGAAATAGAATGTAAAAATGCCTCAACAGTTTGACCTGATAAAGTCCTGCCACTAGCATCTGTAATTGTACCAGATATCATTACAGGTATGTCAACTTTTTCACTATCTAAGAGATCGCTAACAGCAAAAAGCGCTGCTTTACAGTTCAAAGTATCAAATACAGTTTCAATCAAAAAAATATCCACCCCACCATCATACAAACCACGAACTTGTTCTGCATAAGATTCTTTTAGCATATCAAAATTAACATTTCTAAATCCTGGGTTATTGACGTCTGGACTTAAAGATGCAGTCCTGTTTGTAGGGCCTATAGCACCAGCAACAAAACGAGGAAAATCAGTAAAATTTTTTGCTTCGCTTTTTGCTATCTCAGCAGAAATTTTGTTTAAATCATAAACAACGTTTTCTAAGCTATAATCCTCCTGAGAAATAGAATTGGCACTAAATGTATTTGTCTCAATGATATCGGCACCAGCCTCTAAGTATGATCTATGAATTGCTGAGATAACATCTGGCCGAGTTAAAGATAATACTTCATTATTACCTTTTAAATCATTAGGATGGTCTTTAAACCTTTCGCCTCTGAAATCATTTTCATTCAGTTTGTAGGACTGAACCATGGTGCCCATAGCACCATCAAGAACCAAAACTTTATTTTTAAATATACTTCTAATTTTTTCCATAAAAAAACCCGGTGCTAATCGGGTCTTTACCTTTTTAGCACTCTAGTTTAACGTCGCGGCAATTTGGTTTAAATCACGACTAAATTGGATACAATATTAATACAAAGTATCCTAATTACATAACCACAAAAACATATTATTTATAATGGTCCTCCGCTTAGAATAGCATCATCACCAAGATCATATTTAGAATAATTATTTTTGAATTTTTGAACTAAGGATTTTGCTGCATTGGTATATTCTTCACCATTAGACCAACTACTTTGCGGGTTTAATATCAATGGGTCAATATCTTTAAGGGATTCTGGTATAAAAAAACCAAAGTAAGTATCTGTTTTAAAATTTACCTTTTCAATCGAACCATCTAAAATCGTATGAATAATTTTACGTGTCAAAGGCAAACTTATTCTATTAGCACCCGAATTTGCATTAGCTCCAACCCAGCCAGTATTTACCAAATAAACTGGTACTTTGAATTCAGACATTTTTTTCTCTAACAACCTTGCATATTCATATGGATGTAGAGTTAGAAATGGTCCTCCAAAGCATGGCGAAAACGTTGCAGTGGGCTCAGTAACACCTCTTTCAGTTCCAGCTACTTTTGCGGTGTAACCGCTTATAAAATGATACATAGCTTGATTTGGATCTAACTTTGCTACTGGAGGAAAAACTCCATAAGCATCACAGGTAAGAAAAATAATTTTTTCCGGATGCCCAGATAAACTGGGCCTTCCTTGAGCAAAAACAGAGTTTTTTATGTAATCTATTGGATAAGAGACTCTAGTATTTTCAGTTTTAGAACCATCACTATAATCTACTTCTTTAGAATTTTTATCAAAAACAACATTCTCCAGAAGTGCTCCAGATCTTATTGCATTATAAATATCTGGCTCCTGGTTTGGATCTAAATTAATTGTCTTAGCGTAGCAGCCACCCTCAAAATTAAATACACCATTTTCCGACCAGCCATGTTCATCATCGCCTATGAGAGGCCTTTGAGAATCTGTACTTAGAGTTGTTTTACCAGTGCCACTTAAGCCAAAAAAAAGTGCAGAGTTTTCTCCATTATTATCAACATTTGCAGAACAGTGCATTGATAAAACACCTTTTTGAGGCAATATGTAGTGAAGTACAGAAAAAATACCTTTTTTCATTTCTCCACCATACTCTGTACCCCCAATTATTGCTATTTTCTTTTTTAAGTGAAAAATAACAAATGCTTCAGAGTTCATGCCATGAACTTTATAATCAAGGTTTTTCACATCTGATGCATTAATGATAGTAAAGTCAGCGGAAAAATCATTTAATTGATCTGTTTCTGGCCTGATAAACATGTTATTTACAAAGTGTGCTTGCCAGGCCTTTTTAACCAAGAACCTGACACTTAAATTATATGTCTTTTCTGCACCAGCAAATCCATCAAAAATATAGGTTTTATTTTTAGAATTATTATAATATTCAATTACCTGATTATAGAGCTGGTCAAAAATTTTTTCAGAAACTTTTTGGTTTACTTCACCCCACCAAATTTTATCATTGCTAGAAATTTCATCTACAATGTACTTATCTTTTGGAGATCTGCCTGTATACTTTCCACTATCAATCATTGCTGCGCCACTAGAAGCAATATGCCCTTCGCCGTTTTTGACAATGTCAGAAACTAGATCTTGATAACTGAGATTTCTAGAAATAACTAAATCATTATTTATTCCTAGTTTTTGCAAATCAAGATCTTTTGCTTTATATATGGCCATAATTTTATTCTCCTCTTGGATGATTCTTTTGATAAACCTTTTTTATAGTTTCTAGGTTTAGTTGTGTATAATGCTGAGTTGAAGATAAACTACTGTGCCCTAAAAGTTCCTTAACAGTCAACATATCAGCACCTCTATCAATGAGATGAGTAGCAAAAGTATGCCTTAACGTGTGAACCGAACCTCCACCCATAGTGGTCAATAAATATCTTTTTACTCTTCTTTGTAAAGTACGCTTTGGTAGCCTAAAACCTTTTTTATTTGTAAATAAAGGATTATCAAAACCTGTCCTAAAGGACCTTCCTGTGTTTTCTAAATACCTATTAATTGAATTTAATGCGACTTTTCCAATAGGAACAATACGCTCTTTATTACCTTTTCCAATAACTTTTACCATTTCATTATTTTTATCTATATCACCAACTTCTAGAGACAATAACTCGCTTAATCTTAACCCAGTTGCATATAAGGTCTCTAAAATTGCAATGTCTCTATACGCATCTGATTGATTTGTAATAATATTATTTAATGGCTCTTCCATTAGCATTTTAATATCATTTTCTTTGACAAATGATGGTAGCATTTTTGAAGATTTTGGGGTCTTGATATAAATAGTTGGGTTATCTAATATTTTTTCAAAATTATATAAATATCTAAACAATGCCTTAACTGATGCTAATCTTCTAGCTATTGTTTTTTCGCTTAATGATTTTGACCTACTTTTTGATGATTGAATTTTCGCCATTTCATCAGCTAAAAAATTTCTTATCATAAGCGGTTTAATCTTATCAAGATAAGGTCCTAAATAAACATCAAGTTTTCTACAAAAATCAAAAAATATTTTAATGTCAGTATTATAGGATTTAACAGTGTAACTTGAAAAACCTCTTTCTTTCTTTAAGTAATCTAAAAACTCTTTTTTTAGTTTATTAAAATCAGTTTTCATTTGCAGATAATCTTTTTTCTAAATCAATTAATTCATCAGGAATTGGTGAATTTAATTTTAATCTTTTACCATTTGAATTCATTAATTCAAATTCTATGGAAATTGCATGTAATGCATGTCTATTAAACCTAGAAATAATATTGGATGATATTCGCCTAAACTCATTAGAATATTCATTGCTTTTTTTTAAACCACCACCATATTTATTATCTCCAAAAATTGGATTTGCAAAACTTGATGAGTGTACTCTAATTTGATGAGTTCTACCTGTGAATGGCTCAAATTCTACACATGCAAAATTTAAATACTGTCTTAAAACCCTAAAAGTTGACTTTGAATATTTACCATCATCAGTTGAAGTTAAATCAAAACAGGTTGGGTCTGATTTTTTTCGAATCATATTACCCTCAATTATACCAGACTTAAATCTCCATTTTCCCCATGTTATAGCATAATAAACTTTTTTAATAGTTCTATTTTTAAACTGTTCTGCTAACCATTTGTGAGTCTTATTTGTTTTTGCAATTAAAACAATGCCTGAAGTGTCAGCATCCAGTCTATGAACAATCCCTTGTCTATCAAACCCATTTACGTTCGAAAGATTTTCAAAATGATATAGTAATCCATTAGCTAAAGTGCCAGACTCATTTTTCACACCAGGATGCATAACAATTCCGCTTGGTTTATCTATTGCAATGATGTTTTCATCTTCATAAAGTACATTTAAATCAATGTTTTCTGGAAGTAAACCATTACTATCTATACTTTTTTCTGTTTCAATTGATATATCAATCGTGTCTCCATTTTGAAGCAAATAACTTGGTTTTTTTGACTCACCATTTACATAGATTGAAGAGTTTTTTATGTAAGATTTTATTTTATTGCGTGATTCATTTTTCAATAAACCAGATAAATAAATATCTAATCGAATATTGCTAGAATCATTTATTTGAAAAGTTTTTTTAATCAAATAGACGCTTTACCAAGGTTTTTTTCTTGAAAATAGAATGAATGAATAATAAAAAAGACCATACCTATGGATACCGAGGTATCTGCTATATTAAATACATACCATTCCCAATGAGACCCTATTTTAATATGTAAGAAGTCGATAACTTTCCCCGCTAATAACCTATCTATTAAGTTTCCAAATGCACCAGCAATGATTAAAGACAATCCAATTTTGATGGTAAAATGACTATCCTTTTCAATCCAGAAAAAATAAATCAAAACAAATGTCATTAAAATTGATAAAATAGATAGAGTGGCTTGCCCTCCAGGCAAAGTTAACCCAAATGCCATGCCATCATTTGTTATATAAGTAAGATAAAAGAAATCTTCAATTACAGGGATGGACTGATATAAATTCATATAATTATGAATGCACCATTTTGTTATTTGATCAAAAACAAAAATGGCAATGATAAGCCCAATGTAATGCACTTTATTTCTTAGGTATATTTAATTTTTCAGCTTCTTTATGTTCAACTCTTTTAGTAGCATTTGGTACCTCTAACATTCTCTCTTCAGGTATCAACTCCCCACTTATAATACAAACTCCAAAAGTGCCATCTTCAATTCTCTGGAGTGCTTGAAGCAAATTTTTATGATAATCAGTTTGTCTGTTATATAGATGATATGCCTTTTCTCTTTCATTTGAATCTGTACCTGCATCTGCCATATGAACGCTATATACAGAGTCTTGAGAAAGGCCAGTGCCACCCTTTCTTGACCCTAGATTATCTCTACTATTATCAAGATCACTTGTTAAAGCATCTAATTTGGCCTGTATGTGTTTCTTAAAAAATGCTAACTTTTTTTTAGAGTATCTTTTTTGAGCCATAATAATCTCCCCATTAATTATTTTCGGTGCAATTTGAAATGTTTATCATTTAAATAAATAATTTTTCAGTTTCAAACTATTCTTTAGAATTATTCTTATCCTTTAATACCTTTTTTAATACCTACTTATCGGCTACTCGAACAACTATTTTTACTAGCTTTTCCTTAATTTGAAATTCAGCTTTGAATCCCTCTACATCAATACTATTACTAATAGAGGTTGTAAGAGTTTCATTACAAAAATATTTCTCAAATTTACTAACAGCTTCTTGAAATTCGCCATTCAATTCCCAATAAATATTTATCCTATCCTCTACAGAAAATCCAGCATCTTTTCTAATATTTTGAACCTGCCTAACTAGATCTCTGACAATACCTTCTTGAATAAGATCATCATTTAGTACTAAGGAAAGACCAACAGTTATACCATTACCACTTACAGCTGAGAAACCTTCCGCAGCTAAAGTTTCAATAATTATATCTTCTTGTATTAAATTATATTCAATATCATTTTTTTCAACATGGATTTTACCTTTTGACTCATATTCATTAAACAGCTCATCATTATCTTGAGTATTCAAAAAACCTATTATATCTTTTAATCCACTTTGATATTTTTTACCAAGTACAGGCAAATTAGGTTTGATCTTATAATTAACTAGTTCGCCAGCATTTGTCAGGCGTTCAATTGACTTTACATTAAGCTCATCTAGTATTATATCTTTATATTGATTTATAAATTTGGACATCTCATCATTTTCTATAGCATAGGATACTTTTGATAAAGGTTGTCTGATTTTTACTTTAGACATGTTTCTAGCTGAACGGCCAAGCTCAACCACTCGCTTAAGGGAATCAACCTTTTGAATTATATCTTTATCTATGAGACTTTCATCATGCAATGGATAATCACAAAGATGAACACTTTCAGGTGCATCCGGGTCAAGATTGACTACTAAATTCTCGTACATTTTTTCAGTACAAAATGGTAAAACCGGCGCAATACATTTAATGCTATTAACTAAAACATGATATAAAGTAGCGTATGCCGTAAACTTATCTTGATCGTCTTCAGATTTCCAAAATCTTCTTCTATTGCGTCTAATATACCAGTTTGATAATTCTTCTATAAATGAATCAAATGAAACTACTAAGCTAGCCACATCATAATTATCAAGGCTAGTTTTGCCATCTTTAATTAGAATATGCAACTTCGATAAAACCCATTTATCAAGTATTGTTAGATTGTTTCGATCAAGCTTACCATGATCCTTTAAATTGAATCCATCAACAGATGCATATGTTGAAAAAAAAGAATATACATTCCAAAATGTAATTAATTTTTTTCGAATTTCATCTGCAGGTCCATATCCAAAAAGTAAGTTGTTTTCAAGGTTTTGTCCTGCATACATCCACCGCATTACATCAACACCCATTTTTTCTGCAGCATCATCAAACCAAATAGCATTACCCCAGCTCTTATGCATTTCACGTCCATTTTCATCTTTAACTAGTGCATGTCCAAGCAATGTTTTAAATGGTGCGCTATCATCTAAACAACTGGACATAGCGAGCAATGAGTAGAACCAATTCCTGAATTGTCCAGGAAAGCATTCAGTTACAAGATCAGCAGGATACCATTCTTTCCAATAATCTTTATCTGATATGTAATCAAGTGTTGAGAAGGGAACAATACCAGCATCAAGCCAAGGGTTACCAACGTCTAAGATTCTTTTTCCAATTAAACCAGTATCAGGATGCTTAATTTCAATGTTATCAATCCAGGGTCTATGCGGGCTATTGCCATTAAAGTCATCATAGCCGGATATAGCTAAGCTTTTTAACTCTTCTTCAGAGCCAACAACATAAAAGGAATCATCCTCAAATATCCAAATTGGGAGAGCAAGACCCCAGAACCTTTTCTTTGAGATCATCCAATCACCCATGTTATCTAACCACTCATGCTCTCTTTCCTTACCCCAAGCAGGAATCCAATTAACTTTGTCTACAACTTTCTTAATTTTATCTCGCCAGTTCATGTTTATGTACCACTCTTCAACTAAACGGAAAACTAATTCATCGCCAGACCTCCAGCAGTGCGGATACACGTGCGGATATTCTTCTACATAAAAAAGAAATTCCCTTTCTTTTAAATCTTGAATGATTTTATCAATTGTATCTGGGTCTGTAGCTAATTTATTTTTAAGCCATCCAAAATCGCTCATAAACTTTGCTTCTTCATCTAATGGAGCTATGTTTATCAGTCCTTTTTCCTTCCCGACTTTATGATCAATATCACCGCACCCTGGAGCCATATGAACAATACCTGTGCCCTCTCCGGAAACAACTATATCATTACCAATTTTATCTTTTCCTGGATCAATGACACGATGCTGCAATACAGATGTTATACCATCCTTTTCTAATTCTTCATTGACGAATGGGAAACCGCCTGGTTTATTTTGAGCATCAAGATCATCAAAAGGTCCTATATATTCCAATCCAACTAGTTCACTACCTTTGACAGAACCAATCGCTTCATAACCACCATACTCTTTAAAAATCTGAGAAATTGTTTTAAGTTTGGGAACTCCTTCAATCCATTGCTTTTTTTCAGAGAACTGTTTTTCTAATCTTTGGTATTCTAAATTATCTTTGGCAAAATAATATATACTGCCATCAACAGATTTTAATTTAACGTACTCTAGATTGACATTAACAGCAACAACAACATTGGATGTCAGGGTCCAAGGTGTTGTTGTCCAGACCAGTAAGTATTCATTTTCTCTATTTTTTATTGGAAAGCGTACAAAAACTGATTTATGCGAAACTAGTTTACGCCCTTCAATTACCTCCATTTGAGAATAAGAAGTACCAGACCTACCACTCCATGGCACTACATCGATATCACGGTATATTTTTCTATCTTCGAATAATTTTTTTAAAAATCTCCATATAGTATAATTATTCTCATTGGACATTGTGTAGTAAGAATTTTCCCAGTCCATCCAATATCCTAATCGAACAGATTGCTCGGTTTGAATCTTTGAATACTTTAGCACTCTTTCTTTACAAAGATTAACAAATTTTTCAATACCAAAATCTTGAACATCTTTTTTTGATTTAAACCCCAGCTCTTTCTCTACCTCTATCTCAACCCAGAGACCTTGACAGTCAAAACCATTCTGATATCTAAGCTCATAGCCAGACATAGATTTGTACCTATTGTAAATATCTTTTAACGTACGGCCCCAGGCATGATGGACACCCATTGGATTATTTGCTGTAATTGGCCCGTCAATAAAACTCCACTTTTCATTACCTTTATTTAGGTTGCGCCTCTTGTTGAATATATTTTTGTTTTCCCAGAACTCCAATACTTCATGTTCTTGAGAAATGAAATTGACACTAGATGAGATTTTTTTTATGGCCATAATTCCTATTAAAAAAAAGTTTTATTGGCCGAGAAATTAATTGCGTTTTGATTTACTTTGCTAGTTAAGAAAAAACAAATTTTGGTATTTTTTATGTAATGAATATCATCAAATGAATAATAAATATTTAATAGTTTAGAGTAACAAAGCGAGAGGAACCATCATTTTTCTTTACCAACAACAACAAACTACCTCTTTTTCTAGATGCTTTTTCTTTCTTTTTAAATTCTTTCAAAGAATTAACTTGCTGAGTACCAACTCTCTTTATCACATCACCTTCTACTAAACCTTTATCCGCGGCTTCACTATTGACATCTACTGAAACAACAACAATTTTCCCATCATCTTCATCGATATTATATTTCTCCATTAGATCTCTATTTACCTCTTTGAGCTCAAGACCTAAGACAGATATATTTGAAGAATTACCTTTAACAGCAACTTGTTTCCCATCTTTTAATTCCTGAAGCTCTACACTAAGATTTTTTTTACTTCCATTTCTAAAAACTACAACATCGGACTTAGATCCCGGTGGCATAAGTGAAACAATATTTCTAAGGTTGGATGGGTCTGTAATATTTTTATTATCAAATCTAATGATTACATCTCCTTCTTGAACACCTCCTAATTCAGCTGGACTATTTCCTACAACTTGAGTAACAAGTGCACCATCTCTAGAATTCATTTCTAGGGCTTTTGCTGCATCTGCATCAAGGGGCTGTATGTAAACTCCAAGCCACGACCTAGTTACATAGCCTTTATCAATTAAATCAGACATTATTCTTTCAGTCATGTTTGAAGGTATTGCAAAACCTACTCCTCTATTACTTTTTTCATAACCTCCAGTAGCAATAGCAGTATTTATACCAATTAGCTCACCTTTCATATTCAAGAGAGCACCACCGCTATTCCCTGGATTAATGGCAGCATCTGTTTGAATAAAATCTTCATAACTTTGTCCTCTAATAATGTTTGACCTACCCATGGCACTAACAATACCGGTAGTAACTGTATGACTTAGGTTTTCAGAAAAAGGACTTCCCACAGCCATCACCCATTCCCCGACTCTTAGATTATCTGAATCACCTAATTTCAGTTGCCTGAGATTATCTGCATCTATCTTTAAAATTGCCAAATCAGACTTGGGATCTGTACCCATGATTTCAGCTTTATATTCACGTTTATCAAATAGCTTTACCTTTATATTATCCATATCCTCAACGACGTGGTTATTTGTAATAATATATCCATTTCTTGCATCTACTATAACACCAGACCCCAACGCATTAGTTTTGTACTCTCTTTCACCGTTTGGATCCATATAAGGATTAAAGAAAAAATAAAGATCGTTATTTGGCACCTTCATGACCTTATCTGTTATTATGGTAACAACGGCCGGCTTCGCTTGCTCTGCCACATCAGCAAAAGAGTCGCTAAACTGTTGAACAACAGAATTTTGAGTATAAAGATTACTGGTAATAAAAAAAGTTAGTGCTATGGTTCTAATCATTAGATTTCCTTTAAAATTTCTTCTCTAATAATGCAATACAATAGTATAATGTTCCAAAAAAAAAGCCCTCAAAAGAGGGCTTTTTGACAATACATAGGTAACTTATTTTAAAAATAACATCTTCCTCATTGCACTTTTAACTTCAGTTTGAAGTGTATAAAAATACATACCAGTTGAAACTTGCATTCCATTATCATTTGTGCCATCCCACTGAACAGTGTGATAACCTGGCTGTATTTTTTCATTCTTTAATATTTTTATTTTTTGACCCATTAGATTAAAGATAGATATATCTACTGTAGTAGCCTCAGGAATATCAAATCTAATTTCAGTATTTGGATTGAATGGGTTCGGATAATTTTGATGAAGTGCAAACACACCAGGGACCAGTTTAATAGCTGCTGAAACAACATTAGAAGAAACGTTTGCTATACTACCTTTTGGACCTGAAACAATAACATTGTTAACATTCACACTACTTTCATCAAGTACATTCCCAAAGAAGTTAAATGACATTTTAAGCAAATCATTATTTTCATTTGGGATGATAAAGTCACCAGTAACATCGAAAACAATAACTTTTATCAATCCGTCCTCAAGATGATTAAAAGTACTAACAACATTTTCCTGCATTACTACTAGAGAAGGTGCATTTAAGCTAAGAAGATCAGAGTCGTATTCTATATCAAATTCTAACCCCTTTAGACCTCCATCGTATGAAAGATTAAATGTTAAGTCTGAAGTATTGTAGTTTGGAATTAAATCTACAGATGCAAAACTTCCATAATTAGCTAATCTAGCTGTAGATGAACCTGATATAATATCAACCACCATCACAACATCAGCTATATTAAGTTCATCATCCATATTTATATCTGAATTATTAAAAGCTGCACTACTAGGAGTGGTTTCCTCTAAAATGAAATCCACTAATGTTAGCACATCTTCAATTGTTATATCGTTATCAAAATTAGAATCTCCAACAGCAAAAGGAGTTGCACAAGCAACATTAGATGATTTTGACTCAACCAGCCCATAATCATCTGAATCCCATTGAGCTTTAACATGAAAACAATAATTGGTATAATTAGCGAGGCCAGAAATGATAGCATTTGAATCTAGACCTGAATCTGAGGCCTCAATTGTCGCAATTATGGTAGATGATAAATCCTCATTTACTTGATAGATATTGTATCCCGTGATAGTTTCATCCCTCATGTTACTTTGATTATGGTTCGGTATTGGTCTAACATTGTACAATCCATCCAAAAGAAATTGACTAGAAGGATAATACTCAAAATTCGAATCAATATATGCATTAGTAACTCGATTTGCGTTTATTGAGCTAACATTATTATTGCTGCCATATAACGATGACAAAGCAAAAGATTGCTGATCATTAACTCCTGGTACACCTATGAAACCTGCAAGTATACCGAAATCTCCAGCGTAATCAGGATATCCACTTGAAATTAAACCCCAACCACCGCCAACATTAATCCAGTTTCTATCGAAATTATTCGGAGATGAAGGTTCTGTATCATTCGAGAGTGATAAAAAACCTCCTCCATCATCAATAATTATATAAATATCTCCACTTAAGACATCGATTGCCTGCTCACCAAGGTTTAACAAAAATTGTGCTGTTGTTTCAGATCCATCAGTACTTAAATCAACATTATCTAATATTAAATCTGGAGTCCCAGAAGGCCCATCAATAGAACTTGAAGGATCCAAATAAACCATAATTTCTGCAGAAGATGACTCACCACCATAATCATATCCATCGTAATTAAATCCCTGTATACTAATAACAATATGCTGAAGGGTTGCAGGGTATGCACTTGGTGTGAAACGAACTCCAAACATACAACCTCCACCTCCACACCCAATTGGATCTTCAAACAATTCATCATAGTATGCTAGATCATATTCAACTAAAGAGCCTGGAGACCTCCAAGACAAACTTACTTTCTCATCTCCTGGAATTGCACTTAGTGCAACTGGGGATGGCAAATCTGGCGATAATGTAAAATTTTGGACTATAGGTTCTGCTTGAGCCAAAACATTAACGATAGCTGACTCAGTATAAAAATTGTTAGCTGATACATTAATAATTTGATTTCCAATATTCAAATTACTTATAAGATATGCCCCATCAGCATCAGTAGTATCAGATATGCCACTGGCTCTTACAATTGCTCCATATATCGGTGAGCCATTAACATCACTCACAATACCGGAAATATCTCCATATATAAAATTTGGTGTTGATAAAACAGTAACAGGAACACTTTCATTATTCTCTGTATCAGATACAAAATAAACGGCAGTTACTCCCAATGAATATTCAGTACCGTTTGTCAGTCCATCAACTCTGTATGAATTGCTTACAACAATACTTGAGTTATGGAGAGAGTTATCCTTATAAATATTATAGCCAAGCAAATCACCTGTTGATGGTATATACTCAGATAATATTAAACTACCTTCAACAAAATGAGGTTCCGCTGCTGGCTCGTATTGATCACCACCTATATAATAGGTTACACTAATATCACCACTGGCATCATTAGAAGGCATCAATGTTACAGAAAATGGATGTTCATCAATATTCCAAGCTCCAAATTGAGAACCTGCATCCGGGTTCCCAAATGTGATAATATTTTCATCAACATTAACAGCCTGCTCTTGCGCTGAAGAGCCACCAATGATTTCCCAGTCATCGGGAAAACTTAAACTAAATCCATCAACATATTCTACATCTGCTGAAACAACTGTTAGAATAAAATCTATTGTTTGCTCAGAACCAGCGCTATATTCATCTAAAGCAATAATATTAGAACCTTCAAGCTCTCTATCAGTAATTTTTTCTATAATTGTTTGGTCCTGGTTGAAATGACCGAATTCTCTTGCTGAGGAGGATGCATTAACTTGAAGTTCAAATTCCCCTTCTTCGTCGGCACTATATCCATCAACGACTAAATAGTAGGTTCCCTCAGATAGTGTCCCACTTATTTCAGACCGAAGGCCACAAAAATCATCATTTGATGCAACTAGTGTTTCACAATCATCGCCGTAAAGGAGCAAATATGTGTCCCATGAAGCCCCATCATTTGTACCACCATCTATTGGGTCACAAAATGAAAATGTGACATCGAGATTACCTAACACATTAAATTGATAAACAACATCTTTACCCGAAGCAGCCCCACCATTTTGAAAATCATTTTCAAAATTAACATTAGAACCTTGAATTATTTCAGCATATCCATCAACTATAGTACCTCCTGATAAAGGCAACTCACAAGTCTCACCCTCAGTTAAAAAAGTATTAGGTGGAAGCCATGTCAACATCACTTCCTCATCACCAGAAACGGCTGTTAAATAAGTAGGCGCAGATTGGGATAATAAACTATTTGAAGCAAAGAAAAGGCTTAGAAATAAAATCGTACCTTTTTTCATAAAAATATCTCCTGTAAAATTTTAATGTAAATAAAATACAAAAATTTGATGATAAATTTAAACAATACCCTTTACATAACAATCAATTTATTTTCTATATACTTCTTACAAAGCTAAAAACAAATAATTCCCTATTTTTTGAACCAAATTCATTTTTTAAATAGGTTGGAAAATCAAATCTTAGATAAATTGGCTTATTTAATAGTAAAAAATTGAACCTAATACCTATTCCAATGTTTGAAACTATAAATGAGCCAGCATCACTGTAAAAAATACCATTATCTGAAAAAAAAGCAACCTCTGTATTTATCCAACTATTTTCAAAATAACCAAAGTCATTTATTCTTTTCCTGACAAAATAAAATTCATTTGATATAGATCCTAAGGCATCGATGTCAATCCCCTTTAAACTTTTAAATCCTCGTATATTACCATCGCTAGGGAGATGATAAATTTCATTTATATTAAAACCAAAAAAACTATCTTTACCCCTTAAATATGACTCTTGGAACATCATTGTTGAAGAATTTCCAGCAATCTTGAAAGTAATTTGAGAAGGTAATTCTTGTTCCCTATACCAAATTTTTCCAGCAAAAGAACGAGTACTGACTCCCCAATGGGTAAATCCTATTAAAGATCTGAAAATATTTTTAGAACTAAAAATCTTATTCTGCCTAATTCGAAGAATAAATGATAGTTTAGAAAAATTCCATTTTGAGAATGGTGATATAGAATTTGAAATATCAGTCTCAAATTCAAAATAGTTAGATTTTATTAAATGATTAAAATAAATTGAAGAAAGTTTACCAAGCTCAAACAGATTGGTTCTTTGCGTATCAACATTAGATTGAACGTAAAAACCTAATTTATAATTTTGCTCAGGTTTACTTCGGTAGCCATTTGGAAATTTTGTTTTAATTATTTCAAGTTTCAGTGACTTTAAACCTGGTTGATCAAAAGCTTTAAAATTAAGTTCTAAACTTCTATAATTATGGATAGGCTTGAAACTCCCTTCGTAGTACCAGTAAACGCTATGCTTTTTAGATGAGGGGTCTTTTTCTAGAGAATGGTTTAGTTTCAAAATTTGATTTTCAAAACTGCCGTAAGATCTCCTTATTTGAAAACCTGGAGAGTAGCTATCAAGGTTATTATAAAATAAAGAGGGCAACCATGCATAAACTATTTTATCACGAGGTTTGTAGTTCATACCTGGCCAGTCAAATATAATTTTACTCCTTGGCTTGGTCGAGTTATTTCTGTAGTCGATATCCAGCGTTTGAGCATCTGGGTCTAGGCTAACTCTTACAGGTTTCTTTTGGGAATTAAATATAAATTCATCAAGGCTATTCCAATAATTATTTTCCCACCAAATTCTTTTAGTGGATCCATCAGAAAATTCAGTCTCTACAAGTTGAGGCATGTGCCTGTTACCTAAATTTTTGATTTTTAAAAATACTTTATACGTACCATCTTCATTCTTTTTAGTATGCCATTTTTGAATACTATAATCCATTACTCTAGTATCATGAAGCCAAGCATCAAAAAACCAATCAAACTCTTTTCCACTTACTTTCTCAATTGATTCTATGAATTTTTCCTCATCGACATGTTTTAATTCCCACTTTTCATAAAAATCTTGCATACACAGATAATAAAGTGAATCTCCTAAAATGTATTTTAATTCATTTAGCATTAGCGAGGGTTTTGTATATGCATTTTGCCTATATGAAGCGCTGTTTTTAAATAGGTAACTCTTTCTACTAATTGGCTCATCATATCCACTTAATATATAATTAATAGATGACCATTGATCGTTATGCAATTTATTATTGAATGACCAAAATTTTCTTTGATAAGCATCAGTCCATTCATCTGATTGCCAATCAAATCCAATTGGACCATAACGATCCACCATATAATCCCTTGTTTGAGCCGAGGTAAAACCTTCATCTATCCATGCCTCATCAAGTTCATTATTACCTAGAATACCATAAAACCAAATATGACCAATTTCATGTAAAATCAGACTCTCACTATCATCACCATCCATGATAAGCATAGGATACTCCATGCCTCCTGACTTCAACCTATCAGTATTTGTTACTTGAGGGTATGAATATTCTCCAAATTTCTCAGTTAGCCACTTTAATGCCCTTACAGATCTTTCTCTAACTACCTTGTTCCAATCATATGCATTCACCCTGTTGTACAAAACATGTACGTCAATATCTTTGAATTTATCATGCTCGTATAAAAAATTTGGCGATGCAACCCAAGCAAAATCATGAACATTTTCCGCTAAGAATTGTACTTTTCTCATTTTTAACAGATCTGGCTCTACATAATTTTTTTCAAAATTTTCAAACCAATCCTGAAAATCTATCGTACTATCTACTTTTACCATATTCCAACCAGGATCCCCTTTAGTAACTACTCCGGATGCACCAATAATATATTTTGCAGGGAGCTCAAACGTAACTTTAAAATTACCAAATTCGCCATAAAACTCACCCTCTGCATGAAATGGGTCAGCATGCCAGCCTTCTTGATCATAAACAGCTACTTTAGGGTACCACTGTGCCATATTGTATTGACCTTCATAATAGCCAGCTCGTTCTACCATGCCACCCACATGATGGTTCCAGTCAATGTCAATTCTAAGCTTTTCTCCTTGTAAAAGCGGCTGTTTTAACTTTACTCGCAAAACAGTGTCATCAATTTCAAAGTTATCGGAGATAAAATTATCATTTTTTGCAATTGTAAGATTTCTTACATGTATTTTGCTCTCATATCCATCTAAACCATCTTTGAAATAAGATGCACGTGATTCTCTACCATATCCATTTAGATAATCTCTGGATTTTACTGATCCAGGTTGAAAAGCATTGGGGTATAAATGGATAAATATGTCATTCAATTGGTTAGGAGAATTATTTTTATACATGATGGTTGAATTGCATGCAAGCTGTCTTACACTGTCAATAAGAGTTACATTCATATCATAGTCGACTGATTGTTGCCAGTATTGACCACTTGCAATCATAAATGATAAATTGAAACAAATACAGTTAAGGAGATTTTTAGAAAGGCGACGCATATTTATAACTATCTATAAATATGGTATTAGATCCCTAAGAAAAACATTCCCTGGACGAGCACCTCTATAAGTTTTGACAATATAGCCGTCTCTATCTATAAGAAATGTGGTCGGGACAGCTCTCATACCAATACCGGAAATTGTACCATAATCACTAAAGGCTTTGTATGACTCATTTCCATTTATATCAGTTAGTATGGGGTAATTTATTTTAAATTGTTCTGAAAACAGCTTAATATTTTCTGGACTTCCGGACTGAATAGCTATACCAACAATCTCCAAACCTTCTTTATTATACTTATCATATAATTCTATAAAATCTGGTATTTCTTGCCTACATGGTCCACACCATGTTCCCCAAAACGTCAGCATAACAACTTGCCCTTCATAGGCAGAAAAATTCAAAATATTTCCGTCAAGATCTGCTAGATTAAAATCAGGTGCCTTGATTTTTTGGGAAGTAGAATTTTGATTTTTTTTAGAGGCCTTATTTTTTTTTGAATTAATTTTTTGTGAAAAAACTGTAGTTGGTTTATTACTTTTCTTCGCAGTTCTAATTTTTTCTTGATTTGTCTTAGCTGAGTTGCCGCAACTAAGGATATAAAAAAATAATAGTAGAATTAAAAATATATTATGACGTCTCATTAAAAATCTTTCCTTGCGTTTTGGATAACATTCATTTTTCCAACTAATCCATATTTTTAGTGTTAAATTTTTCTAAACCTTTAGACAAAAATTTATCAAAACCATTTGGGATATAACCCCCTGTATCAACCAATGTACTTTCGTTTGAAGGATCTAAAACTACATAATATGGCTGAGTAGCTGTCTTATATTTCTCAAACTGCATTTGAGCATAAACAGAACTAAGAGAATCTTTTTTATCTACATAAAGCCTTGCTAATATCATATTATCAAAATGATTTTTAATATTTTCAAGCGGGAAAATCCTCCTTTCCATGACTCTACAATTAGCACAATAAATACCAGTAAAGTCAATAAAAAGAGGTTTTCCTTGCTTTTTTGCTTCTTCTAAGGCACGGTCATAGTCATCGACATACCAACCTTCTTTAATCGCAAGCTCATCCTCAGTGGGAGGTGGTGGTACCATCGCCTCAATTAACTCATCAGCAAATCTTGGTAATCCGCTGTAATGATAAGTTGGACCAGAAAATAATGATAATGCTATTGGTGCAAGTACAACTAATGTAACAATGATACCAATGTAACTAATTGATTTTTGATCATTCACATCTGAATCTTGGAAAGAAAAAAGATTTGATAAATATGCAATTAAACAAAGACCAATTAGTAAAAATAAACTTAGAACTACGCTTCGTGGCAATAAACCAATACTCCATTCTATATCAGGAACCCATAAAAACTTTACAGCTGCTGCAAGTTCAATAAATCCAAAAACTACTTTTGCCTTTTCCATCCATATACCCGATCTAGGTAATTTCTCAAGAGAAGATGGAAACAAAGATAAAATCACAAATGGAAATGCAAATACAATACCATATATTGTCATCCCTAAAAGACTGGTAAATAAACCGGTAGCAGTTCCGCTGGCCGCAACAACAAGTAACATTCCCACAACCGGCACAGTACAACTAAAACTGGTAATAGCAAAGGCAACACCAAGAATGAATGAACCTAAATATGCATTTTTTGCATTCTGACCAGCCTGGTCAGTTTTGCTTAACAATGCACCAGTAACATTAACATTAATGATACCGAACATCCACAATGCAAAAAAGATAAAAAGTACACCTAATGCCAAATTCAACCACGCATTAGTAGCTATGAAATTTCCTATATTAGCGTACCCTGTTTGGACGGCGGCATCTTCAACACCCCATGACAAAAAGCTTACAAGTAAACCAATAAAAATAAAAGTACCAGCTATCCCTAATCCATAAAGAGCAGCAACAGATGAGCGTCCAATATTTCTATCTTCACTAACTTTACCAAAAAAGGATATAATGATTGGGATCATTGGATATACACAAGGCATAACCCAGCTAAGGATTGCTCCACCAATAGCAATGATAATTAAATTTAAAAATGAACTTAAACCATTTTTTTCGACATGATTTTTTCCCAAAGAAGTTAATGTAGTTTTTCCTATTCGCGGTTCACCAGGCTCCACTTTAACTTTAACTACATTATTCTTTTCCACGGGCGGGTAGCAAAGCCTTTCATTGCAGACTTGATAATATGTCATTACAGATATCTCATAATTACCAGGAAGCAAATCATCTTTGAGTAGAACCTGGGAAGAAAATAAAGTATTACCCTTATGATAAAATGATGTTACATCAAATCCGGGGTCATATTCTTCGATTGGCTCAGGTTCAATAATTTTTCCAATATCACCTATAATATCGCCTTTGACATTTATCTCAGTTGGAAGCGGACCATCAACAATCTTATATATTGAATAAATTTTCCATTGTTTATCCATTCTAGCAGATATTTCAATATTAATTACCTCTCCTGCTCTTGCAGAGCTATCGCTAGCTACATCAATTGTTACTGGATTTACGATTTGCGCAAAACAAGCACATGCATAAAGGAAAGCATAAATGATTAAATGTTTATACATTAAACACCAGACTTAGTTTGAAATACCAATCAATTTTTTATAAATACTATTATCATTTGAATTTTTTAATCTATTCAAAATCTTTTCCATAGCGCTTTTTCCACTATACAATAATTTATTAAAATTCTCGAAGTCGGACCAATGAATACCAGCCACATCAGGCTTGACCAATATATCAGCCTCTCTAGAGAGTTTGGCCTTTAATTTTAAAGAAGTAATTATATCAGATCTTCTCATTATTTCAATCATATTTGGACTTTTTAATGGTTTTAGCTTGCTGTTAGTTATATCCACTGCCATTATTGTACTTACTTTATTTTTTAGAGTTTCAATAGGAATTGGAGAGGCCACTCCACCATCTACAATTATTTTTTCATCTATTAAAGTAGGCTCAAAAAATCCTGGAATTGAAGAACTTTGAATAATTGATTCTTTTAAATCGCCTTCATGATAAATAATCTCTTCGCCAGATTGAATATCTACTGCTACAATTTCCATAGGTATTTTCAATTCACTAAATTCCTTAGAGGGGACTAAAAAGTCAACAGCCTTTTCAATGACTTCTCGCTTTGCTACAAAAGATTTATTTAAACCTAAAACTACCATGTAATGCTGTTTAACTTTAGTGGTTACTTTTTCTAAAAAAGTTTCTTCATTTCTGCCGTCGATTAAAGAACCTGAACGAAACTTAAAAAAAAGATCGGTTTCCATAAATTTTCTAAATCGGTTTTCAATCCAAAATGGGTCTAAGGTTGCAGCATACATGGCGCCGATAGTAGAACCCGAGCTAGTACCGGCAATAATATCCGGGCTTATACCACAAGAATGAAGAGCTTGAAGCGCCCCAATATGGGCTACTCCCCTAGAACCACCCCCTCCTAAAGCTAAACCTAAGTATGGTTTAGACATATATTTTTATTTATCTTCGAGCTTAACCTTCATTTCTATCCTGTCATCGGGATTATCTCTAGCATCTCTAGGGGCATTGACAATGGAATCCACAACATCCATTCCGCTTACTACTTTACCAAAAACTGTGTATTGATTATCAAGGAATCTTGCATCAGCAACACAAATGAAAAACTGACTACCACCACTATCAGGATTTTGTGACCTGGCCATTGACAATATGCCTCTTTCATGAGGAGTTGCACTAAACTCTGCAGGTAAATCCCATGTAGATTCAGAACTTTCATCACCAATACCAAAATACTTCGCAGCATTTCCACCTGTGCCGTGTCTACCTTTATCCTCTGATTTTGATAAAGGGTCTCCACCCTGAATCATAAAACCAGGGATAATTCGATGAAATATAGTTCCATCATAATAACCATTTTGAGCATGCAGCTTAAAACTCTCAACATGCTTTGGAGCTATTTCATCAAAAAATTCTAACTTAATATCTCCAAATTTTGTTGATATAACTGCTATTTCTTTATCCATAACTGATTCCTTATTTTCTTTTTTTGTTCCACAACCCACTATAGTTAAAAATATAGTAAGTAAAATAATGTTCCTTTTTATCATTGTATATTCCTGCTTCCTGGTTTTTGAATTGGTATATCTTTTAAACTATCTGGCACTTTATCTGATTCAAAACTTACCGCTTCAAGTTCAATAATCGAAAATTGATTTTTATGTAGTTTGGCTTGTCCATTACTGCGGTCAACTAAAACCCCCACTCCAGATATTTTACCGCCTAACTTTGAAACCTCATCTATAACCTCTTTAACAGAGCCACCAGTAGTTATAACATCTTCGATTACAAGTATTTTATCATTTTCTTTAATTTCAAAACCTCTACGAATACACATATCACCTTTTTTTCTCTCT
>MDSV01139301.1_pt1 | contig 21621 bp, 20 predicted proteins | sample 810851 | NCBI WGS metagenome assembly MDSV01 (sample SAMN05326640, study PRJNA326480) | marine metagenome | isolation source: seawater | place: Atlantic Ocean: North East | collected 2012 | reverse complement strand
GTTATGAGTAAAATTAGAATATATAAACTAATAAGATAATTAATATATTTTGTTCTTTTTAAAAAATAATAAATAATCGAAAATAAAAAAAAAGATAAAATAAATTTGCCTAAAATAAATGGAGCGAATTCTTTGGCATAGTTAAAATACATAAATGAAATATTATCTAATATTAATAAAATTCCAATAATTAGTACTAATATATAATTATTTTTCATAGGTAAACATAATCCTTGTTTTTGAATCTAAGACTTCTTCATGAATTATTTTTGCTTTTTTACTTAATATATTCCTGAAGATGTCTATATTGTAATCAGAAAATATATCTTTTCTTGAGGATAGCATTTCTTCAATTTGGCTGTCCTCTTTTTTTACAAATTCTATGACACCATGTTTTGAAGATTGAATGATCCAATCAATAGCTTGGTCTAAAGGTATATTATTACCTATCACTAAATGATGTATTAAAGCTAAACTTATTGATCCGTCACATACTTTTGCCCTATTAGAAAAAGAAGCCCTCTCAGTGCCTGCCCAACCGTGTGATGGAGACTCATTTGTAAAATTAATTATCAAAGGAAGTATTGGTAAATCTTTTTCAATAACTTTTTTTGCCAATATTTCAATGCAGTTTTCATCATTATCAACAGCTATGACTTGACTCACACCTAGTTTATAAGCAAGCAAAGAAAAATGGCCATTATTACAACCAAGGTCAAGCAAGCATTTTGGATCATACTTTTTAATATAATTGGTAATTATACTTTCTTTTTTTTCAATATCATTATTACTATAATTGTGCATGCAGCTAGTATAACTATCCCAATAAGAACTATTATGATTTATACTTAAATAAGTTTTTCTCAAAAAATTTTCTTGCATTTCGATAATAGACTTATACTTTTTTTTTGAAATAAACCTTTCTTTTTGTCTATTTTTATTTTTCAATTTATTCATTTTATATATCTTCATCATCATCCTCTCATGAATAAATATATTTAATATAAATCTTAGGCGAAAAAAATCCTTTAATCTTTTAATCTTATAGATAAAACTTGAAGGAATACCGTTTAAGAAACTTTTATAAACATCATTAAATCTTATGGATGACATTAAAGTAAAATACAATGGGTTAAAAAAAGAACATATGAACTCATTCATTCCTAACCAACCATACTTATGATCATAATTAACTATAGAGCCAATATCGATTAATAAAGGTTTGCCCCCAATATATTGCATGTTAAATGCGTTTGCATCAACCAAATGATAATCATACTCTAACAAATATTTGTTGAGTTCTAAAGTTTTTAAACCAGCGTGATATAAGAATATATTACTCCACTCATATGGATATGATATAAAATTTATTCTTTTATGTTTTATAAAAATAAGATTTTTGTCATTATTAGAATATGATTTATCTATTTCAGAATCAATAATATAATTATTTTCAATAAGATTATTTATAAAATTGCTTTTAAAAATTTCTGGAAACACTGTATTAATTTTTGGATTAATTACCCTAATAATTTTATCACTATCTTCATAAACTTGATTAGATCTATCTTTAAAAGATCCTGGTATTTTTTTCATAAGATTTTAGAAATTTAATTTTTTTTAACTTAATTTACTTTTTTTTATCATTTTCTTTTTTTTTTATTTTTTTAAAAAAACTTAAAAATTTTTCTTTCAAATTTCCAAAAAAAAGATAAACAGATGCTACAGCGGCGATTATACTCTGAAGAATTATTGATAACGACCCAGGATCTATATAAGCGAAGGCATTATTTATTAATATAATATATAAAAAAAAAGTATTAAGTATAATTCTCATCAAAATTTTCCTTAAGCATATATTTACATGCATTAACTGTGCCAAGTTTAATATTAACATAGTCTAATGTTATACTATACTAAATAATCAATTATTTTTTAAATTATATATTAGCTTTAGGCAGCAAAAAATAATAAATGAAAAAGCAAAAGATGCCCCAATAAGAAATAAAATTACTTCAAAAGTATTTGCATATAAATAAGGATCAAGGGCAGTGTAGTTTGAAAAAGGCATTAAGACAAAAAAAACAATTAAATAAAAAATTAGTTTTTTGTTATTAATATTAAAGTTAATAATAAAATACGGTACTGTTAATAATATCCATATATACCTATACGACCAATTATGAAAAAAGAAATATGATACAGAAAAAACAAGAAATCCTGTAAAAGCCATACCTAAAATATAATTAAATTCTAACTTATTAAAATCGCTTTTAAAATAAAAAAAATTTAATATCTGAGTAAATATGAAAATAATAAACGCTACAAAGTAAAACATATTAATTGTAATACTATGCGATTCTGTTATATAACCTTGCAAGTAGGTCAGCCCAAAGCTAACTTGGCTACCACGTGGTGTAAATTCTGGAGAAATAATATTTAAGTAAGAATTTCTATAAATGAAAAAAATTGTAAATACAAAAATTAAAAAAATAATAGAAAGCTTAATATAATTTATAAATTTACTCTTTGTAATTATATTATTTATAAATACTGGTGACGAAAAAAAAACTAAAGGAAAAATTTTACTTAAAGATATTAATGATATTAAAAATAAATACAGACTATAAGCTAGGTTCGGTCTTTTATCATGTAATGATGAAGTTAATAGAAGGCTAGAAAGTAATGCTAAACTGACAAGAATACTTTCAATGTTACCCTTAAAGATCATCATTGTATAAATTGGAGAGAGGTAAAAGAGAAGAATAAGTGTAAATAATACAAAAAATTTAGAACTACTTAAATTTGATATCCTAAGAGCACTATTAATAAATAAATAAAATAAAAAATTAAAAAAGATAACTTGAAACCAACCTATATATATTACATTAGCGAGTGTAATAAAATTAAAGTAAGATAAAAAATTAAGAACTACTATAGGCTGATTTGGAGCAATATTCATATATAGTTCAGGTAGCAAAGAAATGTTATTAATTATTGCTCTTTGAACATCTACGCCTGCTAAAATTACTCGTAGGTCACCAAATAAGTTCTCCCCAAATTGAAAAGTAATACCAAAATATTGTGGGTGTAGGCCAAGTAGATATATAAAAATAGGCAAAAAAGTAATAAAAAATACTAATACATTTTTTAATGAATCTTTTTTAAATAAATTATAAATGGCTGCCATGTTATAAAATTTTTTATTAAAATTATTTAATTCAATCTTTAATCGAAAATTTATATTACACAATTATTTAAAAAAATGTTAGTATTTAATTTAAACAAAAGAGATTGCACATTTTGAACTTAATAAAAAAAATAAGTCTTTCAAATTCATATATTGTTCTTCTTTTATATATATTATCCTCATCTTACGCAATATTTATTGGATCAAAAGGTTTTGCTGGATTTGACTTATCACCTATGATTTCGTTAGCTCAGTCATTACACAGTGGATTAGGCTATCATGCTTTTATAGATAACCCAATTTCCCCAGGATTTGCAGTAATATTAAAATTTCTCTCATATTTTGCAGGTGAAGTATCTTGGGACATGTTTATTTGGGGTGCAATTTTTTTTAGTGGTTTTTTTATTTTAATTGCCAGTTATTACAATAGAAAATCTTCGTGTTCATATAACTTAGTATTTTTTTCTTTTTTGATTGGTTCTTTAATACCACTCATTACAGATGGACATTTATATTTACATGACGTAAGTAATTTGATTGCTATTTTTTCAAGCTACCTGCTTTATATAATTATTCAAGAATCCTATTATAAAAAAATTTTATGTCTACCTGTTTTTATTCTCGCATTTAGTCTTGTATTTCTTTTTTTTATGAGAGCAAATACCGGTATGGGATTTGCGATAATAAATTTTTTAATATTGCTCGGATATATTATATTAGATTCGAAAGAAAAAATTCTTATTCGACTTAAGCTATCATTTTTTTGGGTTTCAATTGTAATATTTACATTTTTTATTTTAAAATTCTTTTTTTCTAGTTTTATATCTGCTGATATTCTCCAATACATTAAAAATATATTATCTATGGGAGAGGCGCGAAGTGCTATTCACGGTACAGTTGATCATGGACAACTACATTTTAATATTTTGGAGCGATCAGGCGGAAAACTAAAGGAAAATCTTTTATATTTTTCTCAAATATTACTGATATTGATAATCTTTATAGAAATAATGTTTTATAAACTATTTGAGAAATCTTCGCCAGCTTGGCTACTATCTATTATAGCAGTATTTCTTCTATTGCTTTCAAATAACTGGAAAACAATACCAATATTTCTATTATTTTTACTGGGTTCTAGTATTTTTATTAATACCATTAAAGAAAAAAGCATAAAATATTTTTTTAAAGAGCTGAGTATTCAGAAATGTTTGATTTTTATCTGGGGAATTTCTGGAGTTATACTATCTTTTATAATTATTATGCAAAGCTATGATGTTAGATCGACCAGTTTTAGTATACTCATATTATCTACAAGTATTGCTTTTTCTGCCTTTAATACATATAAAATTCAAGATTTAAAAAGTGTAACTCCTTGGGTCATAATTTTTATAGTTATGCTATCTTTCGAAGGTTCCTATAGACTGAAACTAATATTGGCTGGTCCTCCTATGGATAGAAATGATTATACTGCTGTATTGAATAATAGTTTTTTTAACAATCATAAAACATCTCAATTTCATCTTCGGTATGAATCAAGTATAGATAAATTTTTTAAGGATAATGAAAAATTACTTAAAAATAAAAACGTACTATTCCTTTCTAGAATAGAATACTTATATGCAAAATATGATCTGCATTCAGTACCTGGTTTGCCATTATGGTGGCATATAAGCACTTCATACAAAAAAGAATCTTCTGAAACTATAGTCAAAACTATAATCAGCGACGTAGATTACATAATTGGATTATCTGGCAATGGAAATCCTGACGTTGCCTTAATGGGAAATGATTATATATATAACACAATAAATGATGGAACCTACTTTATTAAGGATTTGAATTATTCTGATATAGTAATCTTAAAAAACAAGAAACTATCTGATTAATTAATATCATTACTCTTTCTAAAATTAATTCTCTCTTTTTCAACAACTAGTGGTCTATTTTGTGAATAAGTGTGAATAGAGCCTATGTATTCACCTATTATACCAATAAAAATAAATTGTAATCCAATAAAGAAGAATAAACCAATTATTAATGGCGCAATTCCCATTGGGAAAGAATCCCATAATACTAGTTTCATTATCAAATAAATTGCTCCAATTAAAAAACTTATGCCTCCGACCAAAAAACCTATAAAAGCTGCAAACCTAATAGGAAATTTTGAGTGACTAATAATTCCTAACATACCAATATCATATAAAGTAAAAAAGTTATTTTTCGTAAAACCTCTTTTCCTTGTGGGTTGAACAAAATTAATAGTACTGTATTCATAGCCTAAATCACATATTAAACCTCTGGTAAAAGGATATGGATCCTTAATTTTTTTTAATTCATCTATTACTTCTTTATCATATAAGCCAAAGCCGGTTGAGTCTTTTATAACGGATATGTCAGAAACTTTATTTAGTAATCTATAATACAACCTTCTAAAAAAACTAAATATTGCAGATTCTTTACTATGTTTTTTTGTAGCCATTACTAATTTAAAACCTTGATTCCATTGCTCTATAAATTTAGGTATTAGTTCAGGAGGATCTTGAAAATCAGATGCCATATATATAACAGCTTCTCCGCTGGCTTGTAAAATTCCATAATAAGGTGATCTAATATGACCAAAGTTTCTATTATTAAGAATTACTTTAAAATCTTTATCTTTAAGAGCAAGTTCTTTTAAAATTTTTTGCGTATTATCAGATGAATTATTATCTATAACAATTATCTCAAATTTATAATCAGTCAAAGAGTTTGTAATATTTTTTATTTCTGAATAAAGATTTTCTATACATTCCTCTTCATTATAAGTAGGAGTAACAATACTCAATAACTTTTTATCTATTTCATTTATTATCATTATATGACCAAACTATTTTTATCACTTTATATATAAATTATACATTTATTGTTTTATAAAAGCATATGATTTATAATCAAAATCAACTAATTTTTTAGTATTATTATATAGGCTATTATAAGGACTATAGGTTTAAATGAAATATTTGACTGATTTACTTAAAGGGAGCAGTATCCTTGGTAAGGAAAATCAATTTTACTCTAAAATTTTTCCTTTCATTTTATTTTTATTTATAGTTTTTTTTTATAATTTCCTAATATCAAAATACCAATTTTTTTTGACAGATGGATGGTTTGAAACATTTGCTATACATCAAAATGCAGGCTTTAATATATATAATGACTACCAATTTTTCTTACCTCCATTAGTTGTAAATCTTTTTGCAACGATTATAAATTTTTTAGGGTTAGACTTTCTTGTTTTAAAGTATATATTTTCTTTAATTCATGTATTAAATTTCTATATAATTTTTCTCTTAGTCAAAAAATATACCGATTTTCATTCGGCAATAATAGCTTCATTAATTACTTTCTTTCTAATAATTAATAATTCAACATTTAGTGCTAAAGATTATCATACAATTGTGTCATTATTAATTGCTCTAACAATTTTAATTATACCTTCAAAGGATAAAAATTATAATTTTAGCTTTATAAATTGCTTTTTAATTGGTTTACTAATTGGCGCATTAGTATTAACTAAACATAATATTGGCGTGATATTTGGATTTAGTTTACTTATATATATAACATTTAATAATATTTTTTTAAGAGAAAAAGTTTTTGCTATATTTAGTAAGAGTTTGATATTCCTATTAGGTATAATTTTTTTAATTTTTTTGGCAAATTTTTACCTTTCTTCATCATGGCTTTCAATATTTTCTTTTGAAACTCCTAAAGGTTCTATAGTAAATATACTTTTAAGATTTATTATAGAACCCTATAATAGACTAATAATTATTTTAAGTATATCTTTTGTAGCAACAATATATTTTATTTATTTTTTGATACAATCAAATAATAAATACTTTGCAAATTTATTTGGTAAATTAAAAATTTATACTAAAGATTTTTTTAGTATTACTGGTAGTGGCTATAACTATACTTTTTATTTATTTTTTATATGCATTTTTGTCTTAATTATTTTTGGTTTATTTACATCATCAGTATCTTTATTATTCATATTTGCGCTATCTTGGCCATTGATTCGTATTCTAACAAATACTACTCTGAATAATTTTATATTATGTATTCCTTTGTATGCTTTAGCTTATGCCGGAACAACGACTGCCGGATTTAATTCGGTTAGTCTTGAAATTCTCTTAGCACTTTTTTTTGCTGAATTTATATTTATAATTGGCAAATTAATTAATAAAACTAACACATCTAGTAAAAATATATTATTTATTTTTCCAATATTACTTATTTGTCTTTCATTTGGCACCTTAAAACTTTCTACACCATCCTATAATTGGTGGGGGTTACAAACGAATAGTATATTAAATAATATAAATACTAATCGTTTTTTTGAACAGGGAATTTTTAAAAATATTAGGATGGATCATTTCACATATAATGTATTGAATTATGCTAGACAAGACTTAAATTCAAAGAATAAATTATTTACGAGCCCATCAATTCCAATGTTTCATTTAATAAACAATAAAGAATCAGAATTTTCATTAATATCTTGGTATGATACATATACTGAAGAAACTTTAAATAATGATCTTAATAAATTAAAAAACTCACCTCCAGACACTATATATTTGCTCAATATCCCAGATTCTGTAAATAAAGGTCATTATGAGTTAATTAAATATCCATTACTGACCACAAAAGTTATTTCTGATCAAATTATAAATAAATTTATGTCTGGTGATTATATTATTGATCATGTTGAATTAAATATTAATTATGAAGAATGTAATCATTCCTATGTAACAAATTATATTGATGCTTGCAACATTGGAAAACCTTCAATAACTATATACACAAATATTAATAATTCAAAAATTTTCAATACTGCATTAAATAATTGTTCCTCTGTTGGTATGTGTAATAATCTTAAAGATCAATATAGACAAATACCAAATAAATCAGGGAATATTATTGAAAAATACACAGTTGAAATTGCTAATCAATATTGGTATAAAAAAATTATTGAAGATGGTAAAGCTATTGTTATAGATAATAATTTATTTTACGGGTTTTATAAATTTAAAAAAGATACAAATAAACGATGAAAAAAGCATTTTTCATAGATAGAGATGGAACAATTAATAAGTATATACCATATATTACTAATATTAACGACTTTGAAATTATGGATGGCGTTTCAAGCGCAATTAGAATGATAAATTACTCGGAATGGTTAGCAATTGTTGTTACAAATCAACCCCAAGTAGCAAAAGGTTTATTAACAAACACTGAGGTTGATGCAATGCACGAGAAAATGACAAATCTTCTAAATATAAATGGTGCAAAATTAGACGGTATATATTATTGCCCATGTGTTGATTGTGAATGCAGGAAGCCAAAACAGGGAATGTACCTACAAGCTAAAAATGATTTTGATATTGACTTTGAAAAATCAGTTTTTATTGGTGATACAACCAGAGATATAGCTGTAACAAAAGAAATTGGAGGAAAATCTATATTACTTAATTGTGGTTTGGGAGGAAAAGATAATAAATATAAAGTAAGTCCAGATTATCGTTGCAATGATTTATACGATGCAGTTAAAATTATATTAGAGAATAAATAAAAATTTATAAGCTATATAATGTGTTTATAATTTTTAATTATTAAACGTTACCTTTAGATGCCAAATATAACTTGATACCACTATAAAAAAATTAAAGATGATTTGGGAAATCGATGGATGTATGAATAATATCTCTACAAAAATTGGTAAATAAACCATATTAATAGCTAACATTAAAAAGTGAAACATCATAAATTTTAAGTATTCTTTTATAAAATTTTTTTTAGATCTAAAAACATAATATTTTGTAGTAAAAAAAGCATATTGCGTACAAATGAAAAAGCTTAAATACAAAATTTCCATATATGTTAAATAATTACTAAAAAAATAATATAAAATTGGATAGGTAACAAAACCCAAAAACGTATTAATTACTCCAAAGAATCCAAATCTTATAATTTTTGAATCTTCATAGATATTTTTAATCTTACTTATCATCAAATGGGGCAATAATCATATTACTTTCGAGCTCTTCTTTAGATAAGAACGGTGATAAATCTTCAAGTGGTGGTGAAGTAATTGTTCCATCAGGATGTATTTTTGCTCCTAATTTTGGTGCAAATACTTGCGTTTCATCTATAAATATTTCGCAAATCATTACCCCTTTGTAAGATACAATTTTTTTAATTTGAGAATCCATATCTGTATGTGACACACATTTCAAATAAGGAATACCAAATCCCCTGCTTAGTTCTTCAAAGCTTGGAAAATTTACTCCACTCTTTGGCCCAGCACCAAATTCTTTTCCATTAAAAAAGTTTTTCTGCGTTTGGTACATTGAAACATAACCATTATTATTTAATATAAATATTTTTATTGGTAAGTTATTACTTTTTATGGTTTGAAGTTCCTGAAGATTCATCATTATTGACCCGTCACCGGCAAGACATATTACCTCATTATTATTTGCTGCTTTACAGGCGCCAATAGCAGCAGGTAAATCATAGCCCATAGTTGCACAGCCAGAATTGGACCACAATCTTTGCCCTTTTTTTAAATATGCTGCCTGAAAGCTCGTTACGCATGCAGTTGCATTTGCTGTTACAATAATTTGATTTTCGCTTAAGTTTTCAAATAATTTTTCCATAAAGCAATATGGATTTATTTTTTTATTATTCCAATATTCTTTTAAAACTACTGGGTATTTATTCTTTCTTACCCGACCCCAGTTAACCCATTCTGAATGTGAATTATAGTTCTTATCTGATGATACGATTTTTTTATAAAAAGCTGGTAGGAATTCTTTTAAATCTAAATTAATTTTTAAATCTGCTTTAACTGTATTTTTTTCTAATTCTATTTCATCAACTTCAACCCAAACTTTGAACGCTTCTCTTGCAAATGATTTAAAATTATAACTAATCTGTCTTATGTTAAGTCTACTCCCTAAAATTAAAAGTAAATCAGCATTTTGTGCAACAAAATTTCCTGCCCTGTCCCCTACTGTACCTGGTCTCCCCATATATAGGGGGTGATCATTCCAAATAAGATCATGTGCATTAAATGCTGTTACTATTGGAATATTAAGTTTATCAACAATTTTAATAAAGTTTTCATATTCTCCGCTTAATCTGACTCCGCTTCCAGCAAAAATTACAGGCCTTTTTGCTTTGTCAATTTTTTCAAGTAACTCTTCGCATATATCGCTTATATTATGACAATTATCTTTTTTATCTAATTCATCGGGATTAAATGCGTACAAGTCGTCTGTTTCAATTTCAGTAGCTTGAACATCTAGGGGAATATCTAGCCAACATGGGCCTGGTCTACCAGACTTTGCAAGATAAATGGCTTTCTCAAGATGGTATCTTATGCTATTAGGATCCGTAACCATTTGTGAATACTTTGTTATTGGCTTAATTAATTCTTCTATATCAAGTTCTTGATCACCAAGTTGTCTTAATGGCAACCCTGTGCTTCTCACAGTAGTGGCATACTTTACTTGCCCAGATATTATTAGCATACCAATGCTATCTACAAAAGCTCCATAAACTCCAGTGATTGTATTTGTTCCTCCAGGTCCTGAAGTTACACTTAAAAGGGCAAGTTTATTATTAAATCTATAATAAGATTCTGCTGCAATACTTGAAGCTTGTTCGTGATGACTATACAAGGTATCTATTCTAGGATGACTAGATATCGAATGGCTCAAGTGCATAGAGCCTCCTCCAGTTATCATAAAAGCATGTTCAATTCCCATCTCACTTAACTTATTTGCAACCCAATCTGACAATTTAATTTTCATATTTATTCCAATTTGCAGTCCTTTCTATCGCCTCATCTATTGAAACTGTTAATTTATAGTTTGATTCTTTCATTATCAAAGAAATATCAGGCACATATCTTCCCAAATTCCATCCGCTATCATTTTTACCAAGTATTTTAACATTTTTATTTCCAATAAGATTGGCTATTTTTGTTGCTAATTCCTCAATTGAATAGCCATTTGGTGATCCAACATTGTAAGCCGTATTTATTTTCCCTTTTAATAATATAAAAAATAACCAAATAATTAAATCTGTTGGGTATAGGTATGATCTAATAGGCTTGCCATTACCATTAACAACAATATCTTTTCCGTCTATTGCGTTTTTAATAAAGTTTCCAGCAGCAAAATGAATATCTAATGAAAGGTAAGGACCTAATAATGCAAAAATTCTTGAAATTTTTATATTTGAATTCTCTTGTTTACAGTAAATTGCACATAACATTTCTGCTGCTCGTTTTGCCTCAGCGTAGCAATTTACAACATTTAAAGCATTAGGTGCGCCAAGATAACTTTCAGGAACATTTATCAAATTTTCTGGTTGATTTCCATAAACTGCTCCAGAGCTCATAAATAATATTTTTGGATTATCATTTAACAAAGAAAATTCTAATAAATTTTTTGTCCCGTCGACAATAGTGGTATACATTTTTTTTGGGTCATTTTCATTTAAATGTGCACTAGCATCTGTAGCTCCATGAATAATATGAGAAAACTTCGTATTAGGATATTTAAAATTACATACATCCCCTTCTAAAAAAATAAAGTTTTTATTATTAAAAATCTCAGTATTTTTTTCTTTGTATTTTTGAATATTTCTTGTAAGTATTGTCACATTAATATTTAAATGCATATCATTATTAAGTTTTTCAACAGTTTTTAAAATCCAGGTCCCAATAAATCCAGTTCCTCCAGTTAAAAATATATTTGCATCTTGAAGATCACTCCAAAGATCTATTCCATTTTTAATAATATTTTCTATATCTTTATCAATATTCTTCATGAGTAACTTTTTCCTGGTATTCCTCAATTTGTTTAATAGATATATCTTTCATATCTTTTTTATTTTCAAAATTTTTATACCATTCGACTATAAAGTCTATCGTTTCTTCAATATTTAAGACAGGATTCCAATTCAAAAGATCCTTTGCTTTCGATATATCAAGCTTAAGATATTTCGCTTCATGTAGTATATTATCTTTTTTTGTTTCAATATCCCACGATGATGAATTACCCCATTTCTTACACATTCTTTGAACTATTAACTCAACTGTCATGACATCCTTATCTCTAGGCCCAAAATTCCACCCTCCGGATAGATTTCTTTTACCCTCAAAAAGCTTTTCAGCCAAAAGTAAATAACCTCGAATAGGCTCTAAAACAAATTGCCATGGTCTTACTGAGTTTGGGTTTCTTACTAATACAGGATTATTTTTATAAAGTGATCTTATTATATCTGGAATTAATCTATCTTTTGCCCAGTCCCCGCCGCCAATAACATTTCCAGCCCTTACTGACGCTAAAAGAGCTTGATTATTATTTTTTAAAAAAAATGAGTCATTGTAAGCTGAAGAAACTAATTCAGCACAACCCTTGCTACTACTATAAGGATCGTAGCCTCCCATTGGTTCATTTTCTTTGTACCCTTCTTCTCTCTCTTCATTTGCATAACATTTATCACTAGTAACATTAATCACCGCTTTTATAGTTTTAACTTCTCTACACGCCTCAAGCATATTTACTGTACCCATAATATTAGTACTATAAGTTTCAATTGGATTTTGATATGACTGTCTTACTAAAGCTTGTGCCGCCATATGTATAACTATATCTGGACCAAATGATTGCATAGAGTTTTTTAAGAATTTATAATCTCGAATATCACCTATAATCGAATGCATGCCTAAACCTACTTGTGCGCAGTTAAAGAAATCTGATTCAGAATTATTTTCAAATGAAAATCCAGTTAAATTCGCTCCCAAATTTTGCAGCCAAAGTGATGTCCAGCTTCCTTTAAAACCTGTATGACCAGTAATAAAAACTTTTTTTCCAGACCAGAAATTTTTAGTCATTACCATATTTTCCATGCAGCAATATTTTTTTCCCATAGATCTTCTAATAAATTTTTTTCTCTTAAAGTATCCATAGGTTGCCAAAAACCATCATGTTTAAAAACCATAAATTCTCCATCTTTAGCAATATTTGTTAAAGGTTCCCTCTCCCAAGCAATGTCATCGTTATCAATGTAGTTCAAACATTTTGGAGATAATACAAAAAAACCTCCATTAATCCATCCGCCATCCCCTTTTGGTTTTTCAATAAATCCATCACATCTATCCTCGCTGATATTTAATGCACCATATCTTCCAGGTGGTTGAACAGCTGTTACAGTAGCTAATTTTCCATGTTTCGTGTGAAATTTTATAAGTGATGATATGTCGACATCAGCTACTCCGTCCCCATATGTAAAACAAAAAGCATTTTCTTTCTCTAGGTATGGCATTACCCTTTTTAACCTTCCGCCTGTATTTGTTTTTTCGCCCGTATCTACAAGAGTAACTTTCCATGGCTCAGCATTTTTATTATTTACTTTCATATTATTTTCATGCATATCAATTGTAACATCTGACATATGTAAAAAATAATTAGCAAAATACTCTTTTATTAAATATCCTTTATAGCCACAGCATATGATGAATTCGTTAATACCATGTGATGAGTATATTTTCATAATGTGCCAAAGAATTGGTTTACCCCCAATTTCTATCATTGGCTTTGGTTTCAAATGAGTTTCTTCAGAGATTCTTGTACCTAGTCCACCTGCTAGAATGACTGCTTTTTTAATCATGATTTCAACCTCTTTAATCTAGTAGTAAATAATTATACACAAATTTGATTACTCTGATTACTCAAATAAGATCATTTCTGATAAAAAAATACCTTCTTTATCCTTTTCTGAAATAATATATGAAGCCTGTTCAGGCCAATTTATACTTAAATCTGGATCATCATATCTAATTGTTTGTTCTAAATTTGGATCATAATAATTCGTGACTTTGTATACAACTTCGGTAGAGTCTGTTAAAGCTAAAAAACCATGCGCAAAACCTTCTGGGATCCAAATCTGTTTTTTATTTTTACTAGATAGGTAAATTCCCTCCCATTTCATAAATGTTTTGGATGATTCCCTAATATCAACTATCACATCGAATATTTCACCTTGAAGTATTTTAATTAGTTTGCCTTGAGCTTTTGGACTTCTTTGGAAATGCAAACCTCTTAATACGTTCTTTTTTGATATCGAATAATTATCCTGAACAAAATTAACTTCTTTTCCAACAATTCTTGAAAATTCTTTTTTATTATAAGTCTCAGAAAAAGATCCTCTTCTGTCAGAATAGATATTTTGTTCGAGTAGTAAAGCACCTTCTAATTTTAGATTTACGACATGCATATGATAGCTAGTCTTCCTCAATTATTTTCTTTAAATATTTTCCGTAATTTGTATTTATAAATTTGTTTGAAATTTTATTTAACTCATTTTCAGATAGCCATTTTTTTCTATATCCAATTTCCTCTGGTGAATATATTTTTAAATCTTTCTTATTTTGTAATTCTGAAATAATTATACCAGCTTCTAATAAGGAATCATGTGTTCCTGTATCTAACCACAGGTAGTCTTCATTCATAAACTCTGAATATAGTAAATTTTTTTCTAAGTATATATTATTAATATCAGTAATCTCAAGCTCTCCCCTACCTGACGGTTTTAAGGATTTTGCATATTCAACTACATCCTCATCATAGTAATATAGGCCAGTAATTACATAGTCAGACTTTGGTTTCTTTGGTTTTTCTTCAATTGATAATATTTTATCTTTTTTAAATTCTATAACACCATAGTATTCAGGATTTTTTACTTTGTATGAGAAAATAGTTGCACCCTTTTCTTTTTTACTTGCTTTTTCTAAAAGACTAGTAAATTTTTCTCCATAAAAAATATTATCACCTAAGATCAATGTAGATTTATGACCTGAGAGAAATTTTTCTGCAATTATAAAAGCCTGGGCAATACCATCTGGGGATTTCTGTATTGCATAATTTAAGTTAACTCCAAATTGATCGCCGTTACCAAGTAATTCATAAAAGAAATTTTTATCACAAGGCTTTATGATAATCAATATATCCCTAATCCCTGACATCATCAATATTGACAATGGGTAATAAATCATTGGTTTATCATAAATTGGCATTAATTGTTTACTAACCACTTTACTAATTGGATACAGTCTTGTTGCTAAACCACCAGCAAGAATTATTCCTTTTCTGTTCTTATTTTTCATAATATTTTTTTTATTTATTCTTAATTATTTTTTCAATTGTTGTTATTACATCATTTTCCCATCTAGGTACTTCTATTGATAAAAGTGATTCAATTTTCTTTGTACTTAAGACTGAATTTTTTGGTCTAGATGCATTTGACTTAAAATTAACTGAAGGAATTGCATAGATTCGATCCAAATTAACTTTTAAATTATGGCCATTTTTTAAAGCGACTTCAATTATAAATTTTGCATAGTCATGCCAACTGCATGAGCCTCTAGAAGTAACATGATATATTCCGTATTTAATGTTTTTATCATTTTTTTCCATATAATCAATTAATTTACTAGTTATTTTTGATATATAATCTGATGATGTAGGAGTAGCAATTTGATCATTAACTATTTTAAGTTCTTTATTCTCCTTTGCTAAAGTAAGTATTTTATTTATAAAATTGTTGCCAGAATTACTAAAAACTCTACTAGTCCTGATAATTATATATTTATCATTAGTCTTTAAATTTTCTTCTCCAAGTAATTTAGTTTTGCCGTATAAATTTATTGGATTTGGCTTACTTTCCTCACTATATTTATTTTTAGAATTTCCATCAAAAACGTAGTCGGTTGAATAACTTATTATTGGAATACCTATTTTTTTAGTTATTGCAGAAATTACCTTTAAAGAGTTCGAGTTAATTAAATATGCTTCGTCTGAATTTTTTTCAGCTAGATCTACATCCGTGTAAGCAGCAGCATTTATAACTAAATCAATATTTAAATTATTAAAAATTTTAGAAATTTCACCCTCTATAGTGAAGTCGCATTCTTTTCTACCTAAAGCAAATATATTATGTTTATTTTTTAGAATTTTATATAGTGATTTCCCTATTTGACCATTTTTACCAAATAATAGAATTTTCATTTTTTAATTTTCAACCAACTTGGATTTTGTAAATACCACTCCACTGTTTTATATAAACCTGTTTCAAAGTTTTCCTTTGCAGCCCATCCTAGATCTTTGTATATTTTAGAAGCATTTATAGAGTATCTTTTATCATGCCCAGGTCTATCATTAACATATTTTATTAAATTCTTGTAAGATGCTTTTTGATTGAGGGGTATTTTTTTATCTAAAAAATTACATATTAAATTAATTACTTCGATGTTACTTCTCTCATTTGATCCTCCTACATTATATGTTTCACCTGGCTTACCTTCATTTAATATGGCTTTTATTGCGTCACAATGATCTTTTACATACAGCCAATCACGTATTTGTTTACCATCTCCGTATATTGTAATTTTTTTATTATTTATAGCATTTGAAATACACATTGGAATTAACTTTTCTGGATACTGATAAGGTCCATAGTTATTTGAGCAATTCGAGATAAGAGTTGGAAAATTATAAGTTTTATTCCATGATCTGACTAAATGATCGGAAGATGCTTTTGACGCACTATAAGGGTTGTTAGGTTGATATCGGTTTTTTTCATCAAAGGGCTTGCACTTTGGACTTAACTCGCCATAAACTTCATCTGTTGAAACATGGATAAATCTAAAATTTTCTTTCTTGTCTTTTGCTAAACCTTGCCAATAATCTCTTGCTGCCTCTAAAAGATTAAAAACACCAAAGATATTGGTTTTTACAAAATTTTCAGCATTATTAATTGACCTGTCTACGTGGGTCTCTGCAGCAAAATTTATTATTGCTCTAGGATTATATTTACTTAATACTTGTATAATAAGATCTTTGTCGCAAATATCTGATTTGATGAAAATCAATTTTTTGTTATTTTTTTCTATATCAAGATTTTTTATATTTCCTGAATATGTTAATAGATCTATATTTATAATTTTTTCTTGATTTTCAGATAACCAATGTAATATAAAATTTGAGCCAATAAAACCACATCCACCTGTAACTATAATAGACATTTATTTAAGAGCTAGTCCATGTTCAATTAAATCACAACATATTTGTCCAATCATTATGTGCATTTCTTGAATTCTTGCCGTTGAGTTAGATTCTATTATTAAAGAATAATCTACAAAATCTTTAGCGTTTCCTCCATCTTTACCCAAAAAACCAATTGATGTTACTCCAATTTCACTACACTTTTTAAAAGCATTAATTACATTTAAACTATTCCCAGAGGTAGTAATGCCAACTAAAACATCGCCCTGGACACCAAGACCCTCAATTTGTCTTTCAAAAATATTTTCAAATGAAAAGTCATTTGATATGCTTGTGATAGTAGAAGTATCTGTGGTCAAAGCTAAAGACTTAAGCGGTCTTCTGTCCTTATGAAATCTTCCAATAAGTTCAGCAGCAATATGTTGTGAATCACCAGCACTTCCTCCATTTCCACACCAAAAAATTGTATTACCTTTTGATAATGAATTAATTAAAATATTTGATATACTTTCAATTTTTTCAATCATAAGATCATCAAAAGAATTTATAATATTCTTATGTTCTTGAATGTGTGAAGAAATTATTTTTTTGAACTTCATAGTTTATTATTTTTAGATTTATAAGTTAAAATAACCTTCTTAAAAAAGTTTGTCAATCTTAATGATCAAATTCTTTCTGATAGACTAAAGATATTACAATAACCATAAATAAACCAAAGACGTTATCGTAAAATAAGGCATTAAAAAATGAACTTATAAAAACTATTACAAATACTCCAGTACTTAAGAACTTTTTTCTTGAATCCTTAAATAGCTCGTACAAAAAAAACATATATAGCATAAAGCCAAATAGACCAAGTTGAGTAGATAAACTGATAAATTCATTATGCGGATTATTTGATACTGCTAAATTTTTATCTACATTTATATCATTTTTTTTAATAAAATTTTCAATAGTTTTTTCATAACTTCCTACCCCAGTACCAAATAGAGGGTTTTTATATATATTTTCAATACCATTTAAAATCCAAAGTGATCTTAGACCAATTGAACTAGTATAATTATCATTAACTAGTAATTTAATATCATATGCCGTATCGTTTATGGTTTTTTTGAATGTATTTGAAATTGGTAAAATGGAAAGCGAAAATATAAAGATTAATGAAATAGTAGTGACCATATATTTTCTTTTATTGAAATAAAAATATATAACTGAAAGAATAAGAAAGAAGATTACTAAATAAGAATTACGTGAATCATTCATGAAAACAATATTAAAAAGACATAATATTGAAAAAATATAAAGATAATTATTATTTTGTTTTTTAGCCATATATATTGAAAGATAAAATAAAAATGAAAAAACTACTCCATGAATAATACTTGTTTGAAAAACAGAAGCGTGACTAATTGTCCCTACCAAATTCATATCAAAGAAATTATACAAACTTGAGAAATTAACAATATTAAAGTATTTCAAATAAGATAAAAATAGAACAATGAACCCTCCTGCCAATAAGAATTTGATAATTAAAATTTGATTTTGATTAACTTTAATATGGTAAAATAATATAGGTATGTAGAGAAATTTTACATATTTTTTCAATGTGATATACATATTTTCAAAATTACCAACTGTATAATATGAGGATAAAATCAAAAATAAAAATATTAATAAAGCATACAACATAAATTTTTTACTAATAAAAAGTATATCTTTTTTTTCAAAAATTATTCTTATTAAGCCAAATAAAACTGTAATTACAATAAAAAAATTTAGCGCGGCTGTAGATATTAACAAGAAAAATGCTGCAAAAGGTAAAGAATAAATTTCTATCTTTTTCAAATTTTTAAAGAATAAAGTATTCATGGCTTATTTTTTTTATTAATCAATCTTTTTCCACGACCAAATTTTAACGTACTAGAAATCGAATTTCTTATGATGTTATCAATACTTCCATATACTTTTTTTAGAGTTTCTTCAGGCCTACCTGTGAATGAAGTTACATGAAAATAGTTTTTTTCTGCTCCTTTTGAGGGTTTACTTGAAAAGTAATAGTTTGATATACAGTATCTTATATTATTTGTAATTACTTTATCTACTGAATGCCAGCTTTTTTTGGTGGTTTCCATTATAACTAATCTATTGAAGTTTGATGATATTTTTTTTTGAATTTTAATATTTTTATCCCATAATTCGAAATTTCCCCCGTCCTCAGGTTGCCATTTTGGCGTTACGTAATATAAAAGATTCAGTCTTCTATATTTTAATCTTTCCATATCATGACTATTATCTATGTGCGGATTTAAGAAATCACCATCTGTCATTGCAGATATACCTCCAGCATATAATTTTTTATCCCCCTGTATATCTGAAATCTTTGTAATATCTGAAATTATATCAATTACATTTTTTTCCTGAAAAGCATATAGACAATCATGAATCAATTTCGAAAGTATATTCATATTTGCAGAAGTTTTCTTTTTTTCTCTAAAAGAATTTCTTACATAAAAAGTATTCAAATCTTCAGGAAATGACTTATAGATCTCCATACATAACTCTTCAGGTAATAGATTATCAATAACTAAATGTCTTGTATTGGTTTGCTGGGGATTTTTCCAGTCAGTAATTAATTTATCTTTTTCTGATAAAATTCTATCATGTATTATTGTGCTGATTTCTTTGACCGTGGGCATATAATTTGAATCTAATTGTTTTGTACTAAATTATATCTTAAATACGATATGTCTATATAATTTTATTGATAAAAATATTTTGATCTCTTCCTGGGCCATTAGATATTATATCTATAGGAACCTCAAGATAATTCTGAATTGCCTCAATATATTTCTTAGTATTGGTTGGTAAATCTTCATATTTATTGATTTTAGATATGTCTGACATCCAACCATCAAATGATTTATAAGTTGGACTATTATTTTTATAGTCTACGCAAACTTTGATTTCCTCAAAATCATCTAGAACATCAATTTTCGTTAGGCATATTCCAGTAAATCCATTAATAAATATAGACCGCTTTAAAGCTACAAGATCAAGCCATCCACATCTTCTTTCTCTACCAGTTGTTGCACCAAACTCATGGCCTCTTTGAGATAATTTTTCACCATTATTGTCAAATAGTTCCGTCATGAATGGACCAGATCCTACTCGGGTGGTGTAAGCTTTAACAATCGCTAAAACATAGTTTAAGTTTTTTGGTGATACTCCAGATCCTGTAAATATCCCTCCTACTGTTGTATTTGATGATGTTACAAAAGGATATGTACCATGATCAATATCTAATAATGTACCTTGCGCACCTTCAAAAACTATTTTTTTGTTATTTTGAAATGCTAAATCTATATATTCAGGAACATCAATAATAAATTTTCTATAAACTTCATAATGGGATAATAATTTTTCATACACTTCATTTTCATCATAAATATTTACACTATAGTAATTTTTTAAAATAAAGTTATGATAATCTAGTAATTCTTTAATTTTTTCTTTAAGGGCTTTAGCATCACTTAAATCACCTAATCTAATACCTCTTCTAGAAACTTTATCTTCATAAGCTGGCCCTATGCCTCTTCCTGTAGTACCAATTTTACTTTTTCCCTTTTTAATCTCCCTTGCCTTATCGAGCTCTATATGAATAGGAAGAATTAAAGGGCATCCGTTTGATAAAAGTAGTCTATTATCAATGTTAATATTACTTTTTTTTAAAATTTTAATCTCTTCTGTGAGCGCTTCTAAAGATAGAACAACACCATTACCTATAATACATTTAACTTCATTATGCAAAATTCCTGATGGTATTAAATGTAGAATTGTTGTTTCATTATCTACAACAAGAGTGTGTCCAGCATTGTGACCTCCTTGAAATCTTACCACTATGTCACATTTTTCTGTTAGCAAATCAACAATTTTTCCTTTGCCCTCATCGCCCCATTGTGCGCCAAGAATTGCTATACTATTAATCATTATTATCCTCTGTAAACCATTTTCCAGCTTTATTCTTAAGTTGAAATTTAGTTTTATTTAAATATTGATTTTTTAATAAATATCTAGCATCTATACTAAAACCTATTCCTGAAATTCCATTTGAATCTAAATCATATTTGCCGCCAATAGCAATCTCTTCACTATCATTTTCTATATATGCACTAAAAATAATATCATTTTCGTAGTCAAAACCTTTTAATTCACAAAAATCATAATTTATGGTTATATCTTTATGCTTTTCTTTAGCTATTTCTGAAAGCTTTGTTATGTAGTAAATATCTTTTTCAATATCATTAT
>MDSV01184969.1_pt1 | contig 21622 bp, 25 predicted proteins | sample 810851 | NCBI WGS metagenome assembly MDSV01 (sample SAMN05326640, study PRJNA326480) | marine metagenome | isolation source: seawater | place: Atlantic Ocean: North East | collected 2012 | reverse complement strand
TTTGACACGGTTTGCACCCTAGATGTGCCATCGTAATGCAATATGGCAGGACAGTCTTTACCATGCGTGTACGCCGCTGTAAATTGCATATAGGGGGTGTTTTTGACACCTGTAGGTAGCTCAAAATAGTCGTTTACGTCCTCCTCTAATATGGCCGGAGCAAAGGGTCTGAACTTCTGCCTTTTCTTAATTCCATTTACCAAATCCTTGATCTCCTCACCCCGCGGGTCTGCCAGTAATGATCTATTACCAAGTGCCCTCGGTCCAAACTCTGCTCTGCCATTTGCAACACCTACCATCTTGTTATCTTTCAATTCTTTTAATATAGCGTCCACAGGGTACTCTCCTTCTATGTCGTGACCAAGGAACGGAGTCTTCCAATTGATGTGTGATTTTTGATGTGCCGCTATACACCCCAAACTAGATCCTGCATCTCCTGGATTTGGTATTATCCATATGTTGTCAAACAATCCTAAATTTGCAAGTACCTTGTTGGCCGCACAGTTCAGTGCCACTCCACCTGCATATACTAAATTACGTGATCCATATTTGCTGGCCCTGTGCCATAGTCCTGCAAGGCACTCTTCGGTAACTGCCTGAATACTTGCCGCCAGGTCCATTGGATCTGCTTCTGGATGCCACTCACTCAGTCCTCTGTGTAAATTTTTCTTAAGTTTAAAAGGTGACTGATGCACAAAATCATTGTATATGTCCTCTTTGTATTTGGGTTCACCGTAAGCGGCCATTCCCATTAAGATATATTCTTCTTCTGCAGGTTTCAATCCACAACGATGTGTAAATGCTGAATAAAGTATTCCTATGCTGTGTGGATACTTGATTGTTTCTTTTCTCTCTATCCAAATTTTGTCCGCAGTTGATATCGATACAGTGTCCCATTCGCCTATTGCGTCCACTGTTAGTATTGTTGCTCCTGTCTCCTTGAACGGCGACGTAAAGTAACCTGCCGCGGCGTGTGAGTCATGGTGTTTCACATACTCATCTATTTTGATATTAAAGTGATCCAAGTGCCATTGTGGCATTTCAGTATAACTGAAAGCATCTGCCCATTGTCCTGCGTATAACTGTCTCGTTTTTTTAAGTAACGGTTTCTCATAGTAGATGACTTTGTCAAATGGTCCGAATGTGTTTGCTTCATTCACTATCGCTTGATTGAGATAATGATCGTTTTTAACTTTCGAATAACGTTCTGCGTGTGCGGCCCATAACACTTCACCAATACCAGAACTGTAATCAACAACCGCCATGGCGGCATCATGATTCATACAATTGATTCCTAAAATCTTCATCTGTGTGGTCCAAGGTTGCCGTGTTTATCTAGTATGTCCTGTTTAATAAGAAAAGCCCACATGTCAGCTTCCATGTGTCCCACCCTAAAATCATAATGCTTAGGTGCTTCAAACATTTTGTTTGTGTCCTCAAATCTTCCTTCCTTAATTGTGTCCATCCATACTGTATAATCTGCATGAAATTGTTCTCGTGTTTTTTCAGTAGGACAAATAAAATCTGCTACAACTGTTCTGTTTGCATCAACGGCCTCTTCTGCTAAAGTCCACATTCTCAGTGATTGTCTCTTCCTTCCTTCTTCGGAAAAATCCCAATCGTCCGCTTCCTTTCTTACTTCGTCTGCGTTAAGCCACACAGCGTTGAACATTTCCACCAATCTTTTAGCTAGTGTAGTCTTGCCCGAACCTGGTAATCCACATATCAGTATCTTCATTAGAAGTTTACCTTAATACCTATTTCGTGATTATTCTTAATGACGTTATAGTTGTACACCACGTTGTAGGTGTGCCATAAAGGTCTGTATTTTGCTGGAAGTATTTTGGTTGCATGATAGTGTGCGAATCCCCTTGCAATAAAATAAGTGATTACCTGTGCCTCGCTTGGATGTCTGCCCATTATTTTATTTTTTTCGTAGTACGCATCGTTGTTAGCAATTTCTAAGGTTTGTAGCATGTCAGCAAATTGCAAAGTGTTAAATGCAATGATTCCTTTTTTGTCGTTGTCTGACAATGGTTCTTTATAGTACTTTTTTAAATCTATCGCATGTGCTTTCCCAAGAAGTAAGATTAATATCAAGATTATTTTCATTTAAGTTTAAACCATCCTTTTGCTCTGTCTCTGAATTTCTCCCACTCGTCTAGTTCTATGTCGTATTCAAAATTCTGTGTTGTCGAGTTTATCTGTATCTCTTTGGCGCCATTCTTAAGGTGAAACTTTCTTGCCATGTCCGTTAACGGAGATAGTGTTACAAGTCTGTTCAGATGGCTCGAATCCTTGATCATCTTGTAAACTTCGTTTACCATGTGCTTACCGCCACCTTTCTTCTTTGCCCAGACAGTGTAGGCTATTGCAATATCGCCTTGTACACCTGCCCTGTGTACTGCCTGCATGGCGGCGTCTTTGCTTAACCTATCCATCTCTTCTACACTTTTAGGAATTGCATGTGTAAAGGCAAAGCACATAATCGCGGCAATGTCGCCCTCTTCGTCCTTTATACCGTATATCTTTCTTCCATACGCCTGGCGGAATTCCAAGCTCAATTCGGGTCTCACCGGGTCCTCATTGACATCTATGAACGGCATCTCTACCAGTTCAAACTTGGGCTTCTTCTCGAGAGCCTTTTTAATTTTTTGTAAGACCATTTTATTTGTATATGAACGGGTCTTTTTTCTTAAGTTCTTTTAATCTTTTACGATATGCAAGTTCTAGTTTTATCTTGCCTATCAACTTTTTAATCCAATTGAACATTAATTTCCTCCTATTATTTTTTCGAACATCGGCTTCATTAATTTTACAGCATCTCTATGTGCCAAGTCAAGCGGATGAGTAGTGCCTCTCTCATAATTTTCCAAAAGTGACCACTGGTTGAATCCCATCATACGGTCACCAAAACTAAACCATTTGGTAAAATCAATTTCCTTGTGGATATAGTGCAGTAGATCATCTTGCTCGTAATGTGGTGTAAATTCATTGTAGAAGAGACTGTTGTCCGCCAACGTGAACAAGAATGGTATTTTACGTTTTTCCAAAATGTTCTGCAACCATATTATGCTCTTCCAACTGAGATACGTTTCGTGATACTGATTGGCCGCGTGCCTATATAATGCATCAGCAAATGGACCTACACCAGTTTTTACCATCATCTCCTTACGATTCTTCCACCATGCCTGTTGTGGCTCGGAATTGGATATTGCATTGTGCATTTCCTCGGAATTTATTTTGACGTCCCAGGGACTTATGTTTGTCCACCTTGTGTGTTCTAGGTCTGCGTGTCTAGGCATGGCCCAGTCGTATCTTGAAAGAAAACTCCACATGACCACAACCACGCCTACATCTTTTTGTCTGCTCATCTCATGGAATACCCTACGTGCTATGCCAGGGTTCCCTGAACCAGGATTGGCCGCACACTTGTACGTATTCACCAGATCACCATCCCAATCCACAGTGTCAGATGTGTAGTTTTCAAAAAGTCTGTAAGCCCAGGTTTGTTTAGAATAATTTTTTCCATTATCGTCAGATAGTTCGTTTCCATATGTGAAACTGCAACCTCCTGCTATAAATTTTTTATAATCTTGTTTAGGCATAAATTTGTAAAACTTTATTTAAAAGTGGAAAAACTTCTCCAAAATTTTCTTTCCTGTATTTGTCTGTTTGCAAAATTCTTCTTTTCCTTTGTTCACGCATCTCTTCGGTATCTCTGTCAGCGGCATTCATAAAATTTATGCTGGGTTTGAAATCCGTTAGCATTCCATACCTGTCGTTGATTATGTCCTTCACCTGGCGTGGCAAAGTTTGTATATTAAAGTAGTCCGGATCAAAGCAAGTGTTGACATAAAAAAATTTGGGCTGGTACTGTGCTACCCATAATGCTATCTTGGCCCAATTGAACACATTGAATATAGAAACCGTTGTACATATCTGAAACTCCATGTTTGGCGTTTTCATTTCTTTGAACTTTACTAAATTAGCACTTACTTGTCTCCAGTTTGCAGGATGCCTTTGATATTCAAAGGGCTCGCCTATGTCATCTATACTAAAAGCTATTTCTACATGTTTGAAGTACGCCCATAGATCAAAAATTTCTTGTGGTGGCAACTGTGTTCCATTTGTGTTGTAATGTATGTCTATGTTCTTGGCATATCCCTTCTCAACACAATGCATTAAAATTTTAAAGTGATCCTTGATCATAAATGGTTCGCCGCCTGTGAATTCAAAGAATTCCACGTGTTTAAGATCTTCCTGTAACTCCTCAAAAAACTGTGGGTTACGTTTAGGCCATCCGCCCTCTTGTAAATTTTTTCTTGCGACTGGATTTTCGCCGTAGTCAAGTTCTTCCTGTGCCCATTTAGATGAACTCCAAGAACCGCATATCCTACATTTTAAATTACACACGTTGCCCAACTTAAAATCAATAAACTTTAGGGCTGGCTCGCTATCAGGAGTCCAGTTATTCAAACTTTTTTTCATTTTGTATAGTGAATTTTGTCTTTTTGAAGTCTTGCCTGCATCTTCCTCCTGCCAACAACTCTGACAACCTAAAGGCCTTTGGCCATTCTTAAACTGCTCTCGAAGTTTATCCATAAATTCCGTGTGCTGTATGGACTTCAAACTTTGTTTGTAAACTTTTACATCGGGTATGTTCCCCTTATAAAGACAGCAAGGAGATGCACCTCCGTTTACGTCTACCTCGAGGTGGTTCCATGGTAATGGACATATGTTTGATTTTAGATAGCGTTCCACCATTTCAATACCCTTTCATCATTGCCCAAAATCTTTGTTATGTCTTGTTTACGTATTTTGTCTATATAGAGTTGTCTTTTCTTACCTTTCTCTGTTGGTGCAAACACATCTCTAGACTTGAGGTTTTTTAAAACGTCAATCAATGGTTTCTGTTTTCTAGTAGCGATAGGCTCCATGTACTCCAGTGCCTCATCTATAATCGTGTGTAGCAATTCCTTTGGCAATGACAAAGGGCTTAAAATCTCGTCATTGCTAAAAGTAAACATAACCTTGGTCAATATTTCTGTGTTCAATTCTTGGCTAAGGTCAAACATGTTTTTAAGTTCTAATAATCCAGGTAAGGTAATTGTAAAATCTAATCTCATTTGCCTAGGATTAGTAGACACAGACAGTCCTTCTTTGAAATTACGCAACCATTGTGTGTAATCTAGCCCGTCCCTTATATATTCACCTACCTCACCAGTTCCATCTATTGATGCACACACTTGCCAATCACTGAAATAGCCCAAAAGATCAAATAAGTTTGATTTTTGAAACGAGGTCCTGCTTAAATTTGTGTTGTATCTAATGTAAACTTGATCTGCAAAACCAAGTTCTATTATTCTTTCCATAGCTTTCCAATGCATCTCCCACATCAATGGTTCTCCGCCACACCAGTATATTTCTCGTATTTGTTTGGTCTCTATTGCATCAACAAATTCTTGCACAACTTGTTTGTCTTGAAATTTTTTTATCTGCTCTTTTAAGGGAGATGCCATCCATGGCTTTGATTCTTTGCTCCAATCGTTATGCTTTCTAGATTCTGCCTCCCAGCTAGAACTTAACATATCTCCACACATCCTACATTTAAAATTACACAAATTATTAAATCTGTAATCGAAACTAATTGTAGGCATCGTGGTTGCACCTGTTTCGTCTGTTTTTTCAAAGGCCTCATCAATCTTATGTTTGAATAATTGATTCCAGTATGATCTGTAAACATCTGTGTTAAGCAGTTTATAATCACACACTGCACACTCTGGCAGTTCTTGTCCTGCCATCATCCTAGTTCTAACGGATCGCATATGTGGAGAATTCCAATGCTCTTTTAATGACAATGGCTTATACTCCTTAGCATCGTTGCCTGTGTCTATGTATTGCTTAAAACTCTGTGCAGGTTCTCTAGATGCACAGCACATACGCCTTTCTGTCTGTGGAGACAGGTAAGTGTGTGTCCACGGTGCCATACAAAATGTTTTGTTTCCCTCGGATGGTTTAATTTTTTTCATAGTTGTCAAAAAGTTCTTTGAGTTCTGGAAAGGTTTCTACTAAACTTTCTCCCCTTACACTGTCATATTTTTTTGTTAACTTAAAGAACAATGGTAGGGTATCTGATGTATCTTTATCATTCATCCATTTTATTGCACTTTCGTAACCTTTAGATGCACGTGTTAGATGGTCATTATTTTTAAGCCATTTCATATGTTCATTATACTTGTCTTCTACACGTTTTTTATATTCCGGCGGAAACATGTCCATCCTTTGCCATTTCGGCCATTGCAGTAAATTGAAATTAAAATCTTGAGGTTTTATTAGTCCTTGATCAACCCAGCTTTTGTGAAAGTCTGGAACATGTAAAGCATTTACCATTCCAACTGTGCTACTAATATAAAAGTCTACTTGTGGGCAAACCTCAATCATTCTTTTCCTATTAGCGATAATGTCCTCCCATTTAGTTCCCTTACGTATTAGTTCTGCTCTCGATCCTTCGGCATCGAGACTTGCACCGATTGATACTGAATCAAACTTGTTCCATAATTCTAATACATCCATATCTTTAAATTTTAGTTTTGAAAAATTAGTATTATAAATTAATCTTACGTGATACATCTTTCTTTTGTCTAGCTCTTTTAAAATTCTATAGTGTTCTTCCATTATTAATGGTTCACCACCTGCAAAATAAAACTGCTCAACGTGATCAAAACTCTCTAATAGTTGTTCCCATATGTCGTTTGCTGATCGTCCAGCTCTCATAATTTTTGGATGTCCGGGATCTGCCCCATGTATTTTCTTATGGTCTTCATACCAATTGGAACTAAACCATGTACCACAACTTCTGCAGGCCATGTTACATAAGTTACTGAATCTTATATCCCAATACTTGATAACAAAATCTGCTGTACCGTCGGCTTTTGTAGAGTCTACAAGATCTACATTATGCCCGAAGTGTTTGTTAGAACTTAAACGTAGACTAAAAAAACCTGATTTTTCTTGGTCATAACATTTCATGCATTCCTTTGATTTTTTATTATTAAGCATATTCAATCGCATCTGTTTCATTTTGTTGTCATTGAATATATCTTTCATAGACTTTTCATTTACATTGCCAACAGGATACGGATCCATACCAAAGCAACAAGGATATGCTCTGCCATCAGGAAAGGCATGTATATGCATCCATGGCAACATACAGAAAGTATCGCTATCAAGCAACAACTCCTTCTGTTTTGGAGTCATGTCTTTTATTTTTAATTTCTCAGGCTCTTTAGCCCCGTATTCATATGGCACGATACCATTCTCCTATTATTGGAAAAGTTTTCTCAAAACTTTTGCCTCTACGTTTATCATATTGTGTGTAATAATTCTTAAAGTACTGTTGTAATTTATCTAGGTTAGTGGTCTGGTTAGATTCATTTCTTACGTACTCAATCAACCTATCCACATGCTCTATTTCCATCTCGTGTAAAAGTTCAGAGTCTTTATTTTTATGTAACCAATCATCTAGATTATCAGCAAATTTATTCCTTAAATTTTGTGGCAGTACTAATGGGCTTTGAAAATTAGGAAACCTCTGAATGTTTAAAGTAAATGTAACAGCGTCTCGCTTGTTCTTTTGTTTTTTTAAGTTTAAACACCAATCCAAATATCTTGGAAGGCCTTCAAGTGAGAGTGCCCCTATTGTACACATTGAATGCATGGATTCAAATGCATTTGAATCGTACAATCTATTAAAATTATTTTCCCATGTTTTGTAATTCAATCCGTCCCTTAGATATTCAGCTTGTTCTCCTACACTTTCGTTGCTGGTATAAAGGTTTAGACCTTTTATATTTTTGGCCTTAACCATTAAATCATCTATTAAGCTAGGCTTTGCATTCAAATTTGTGTTAATTGCAAAATAGGTTACGTTTGAATCACCTTTGGCCATTAAATCCAACAACTTCCATGTGTGTTTGCTCATAAGAGGCTCGCCTCCCGTAAGTCGCAAGTGTGTTAACGTTCTTTTTAGATCAGATTCCCACCACTTAAAAAATGCTTCAACATATGGATTGTCATCCTCACTATATCTACTTGCTTCGCTATGGCTATGCCCGTAATGGTTATCTCCGTCGTCACCTATGTCTTGGTAGGCACCATTGGCTTTGATGTCCTTTGCCCACGTTGTACTAAAGGCAGGGTTACAGTAATTACATGCAAAATTACATGTTCTGTCAAAACTTAATTCTAGATATTTTAAATCAAAGTCTTCTTCACTGTCACTTTCGTATGCTTTTTGTAAAAGTTCATCCGAGTACAAAACGCTCTTGTAGACTCTATCACTAATTTTAGATTTGTCTAAGTTTTCAACTTTCCAGCAATAATCACAACCTTTGCATTGTATTCCTTTTTGCATCTCTGCACGTTCTTTTTTCTTGCGAGGCGTGTTGCTTAACAGTTTTGGATTAGACTTTACAGCTATTGGGTCAACTTGGTGTGGCAGAGGATGGTGACAAGACGTTGTCTGACCTGTGTTTAGCCAAACAGTTGCATAGTACCATTTTGCACCACAAAAAGAACTGCTCTTTGGATCAAGCACTCTTTGTTTGTAACCTGCAAAACTTTCATTGGCTAATAGATGCTGATCACTCATTTGTTAATACCACCATGGCCTTCCTGCCAGATTCAGGTGGGAACCATGCACTTGCATGTAGATTAATCCTGGGCCAATAAAGTGCCGTGCCAACTTCCCATGTTAACACTTCTGCTATTCTAAAAGGTAGCTTTTCTTGGCCTAGGTGGGGGAACCATTTCTTTTGTGTGTTTGGATCCATAAAATTTGTTGCGTCTGGAAGTGCTGTTTGTTGATAACTGGCCACGCCTTTCTGTCCCAGACCTGTAGCTTCATTATACGTCACAGCTTCTTCACTTGTTTCTTCAAAGACAACAGTGGCGTTTTTTTCATATTCTGACTCGAGGGGAATCAAGAACGTGTATGCCAGTCTATTGTCCTCAGGACTGTCTATCCACCCATCTGAATGAATTCCTCCAGGGTGATAATCGCTGTATATTGTAGCGTGGTTTACACGTCCTTTGAAGTAAGGCGATAAAATTTGTGTTATTTTTTCATTGAATTTTCTGTTGAAATCTTGATCCACCAGGGTATCTGCGTTGATCCTTAAACCGTTGTCTTTTTTGGGCAATGCCTGAAACTTGTTTAAAAGATATTCGACTGTATCCTTGTCAATTATGTTTTTTATCTTGCCTATTTTATTTTCTATCACTGTCTTTATATTTAAATACTACAAATTTTATGGTTAAACAAACTGACATGGCCCTATTGAACATTCCTTTCATGAGTGTTGCCTATGCCCCAGCTGGTACTAGCCTACTTAAAGCCTGCATACAGGAAGCTGGATTTACATGCATTGTTAAAGATTATAACATTAAATTGTGGCATAGTCTATCTGATCCGAAGGTGATTGCGGATTTGGAAAATTACTTCACTGTAAATGCTTCATTAGACACCGATACACAAATACTTGTTGATCAATATTATGATTTGGTAGTCGAAGATTTGCTTAAACTTAATCCTAAATGGATTGGATTTAGCGTGTTTACATTTCAGTGCCAAAGAGCAACCAAAGAAATATTAAAAAAATTACGTGTGAGATTCAACGGAAAAATAATGGTGGGAGGCGCTGGAATAAGCACACGAGGTATTGCAAGTTCTAATGCCGATTATGCCGAGGGTCTTCTTAAAGAAAATTTAATCGATGCGTACATCAAAGGCGATGGTGATATTGCTTTGGTAGAGCTACTCAAAGAGAACTATGATTATGCCGGTATAAACGGCAATCCATATAAAGGTGTACCTAATCTTAACGTCATACCAAAACCAGACTGGAGTGATGTGATTAATTTGCCTTACAGATATCACGATAAGAAGGTTCTTCCAATAACAGGCAGTAGAGGTTGTGTTCGGCATTGTAGCTTCTGTGACATACACGAATTTTGGGCAAAATTTAAATTTAGATCAGGCCAAAACATAGCAGACGAAATGATAGAAAATTACGCACAGCATGGCATAAAGGATTTTTATTTTATGGACAGCCTTATCAATGGAAGCATGAAAGCGTTCAGAGAGCTCTGTCACACATTAGTGAAATACTACAAAGAAAACAATCTACCAGAAAAGTTTTTTAGATGGGGCGGACAATTTATTGTACGTTCACCAAAACAGATACTACCGGAAGACTTCGACCTGGCGGCCAGGAGCGGCTGTGATAACCTGTGTTGGGGCGTTGAGTCTGGCAGTGAGCAAGTAAGAATGCACATGCAGAAACAATTTACAAATGCCGACCTAGACTTTTGCATGGAGCAAATGAGTAGGGTCGGAATGCACTGCTATTTCTTTATGATAATAGGATATCCAACCGAGACCGATAAAGACTTTCAAGATAGCATGGATATGTTCACAAGATATCAAAAGTATGCCATAGAAGGCACACTGTATGGTGTTAATCTTGGTGCATTGGCCAGCCTAGATGACGGCACACCTTTGTACAAAAATTCTGAGCAGTTAGGACTGGTGCCAATTATTCCAGCAGAACATGTTCATGGTTTGAACTGGCAAAGTAAAACAAATCCTATCAGTATTGAGAAAAGGATACTGCGTAGAATACTAATCCAAGAACATTGTATAAAACTGAAATACACCGTGTGGAACGCAGATATGCATTTGAAAAGGATAAAAGCCAGTTACGAGAAGATTAAAGATAAAACTTATTAATTACCACTCTGTCGCGTGAGACAAACTCCATTTTGCTGAAGAACATTTTTCAAAACATTCTTTTGGACCATAGTTTTTTTCAAGATCAAGTCTAAATTTTTTCCAAAGCTGATCTTCCAACACCTCAGGCAAAGGACGTTTAAAATTAATGTACGAGAATATTTTTTCGTTGTGTGGGTATCTCAGACCAGTCCAACAACATGGAAAAAATTGACCTTCAGCATTGATGTAAAGCCCTTTATTTCCAATCATGCACAATGGTATCACTGCTTGTTTGCCAATTTTTTGTTTTTTAAATCTACTTGTAAATGTTTCTATAGTTGAATCATGCCATTCCCTAGCGTTAAATTTTGTAACCAATCTTGTGAACCTTCCTGTGGCTACATATTTGTCACTTGGTTGCAATGGATCATCCGATGGATAAGCAGAATAATTTTTTCCAAACTTTGTGCTTAAAGTCAGTTGAAAATTATCAAACCGTAAAGCCATTGCCATTTTTTTCATGTAATCTATTTGTGTTTCATTGAACTTAAATGCAATGGCGGCCCAGGTTTTGTAAGCCCTATTAATTTGTTTGATCCCTGTAACTATTGAATCCCAATCACAGTTTATCCTATATAGTTCATTAGACTCTTGGTCCCAACCGTCGAGGCTAAAATGTATATTGTCCTTTTCGTCTAGCAAAGCATTTAACTTGTTCCACCATGCTTCTGTCTTATAACTGCCATTTGTAACAATAACTATCTGTATCTTAGGATTTTTGTCTTTTAGCCAACCTATCACTGGCAACAAATCTTTGGCATATATAGGATCTCCATCATCTCCACAGAACGTTACCTTTTTTACTTTTTTTACAAATGTAAAGTTTTGTTTGAACCAAGATAAATTGAGTTCTTTGTTGACAAATCCAGGTATCTCCTGCCTGGTGCACCTTGGACACTTTAAAGTGCATTTTCCACTTATCTCTATGTGCCAATGTTCCAGTGGCCAATTATTACTATTTTTCATTTTTTTCCTGTTCGTCAACAATTTTTGTAAAGTAGTCTTTCATCTCATTCAAAAGATTCATGTCATATGAGTTCATATTACTGCTTGTCTTGACACCATACGTGTGGTACTCTAATAAAAAATCTATAATTGGTGCTTTGAGCTTGTACTCTATAAAACCATTGTGTCCTAGATAGAGGTTAGATCGCCAGTCAAAATCTTTACTATCTTGCCATTCAGGCAACTCAGGTACCTGCACCGTGTCCCATATCATGTTTTTCAAGTCAACATCATTTAGAAATATCTTTTTTATTTCAATAAATTTGTTTATGTCTCTTTTCATATCCTTGCCATAATGCATAATCTTTAAATTGAATGAACCTGGCACTACATCAAAACTGAAGCTTTCTTCTTTTCCGTCGCCGGTGAATGTATGCACAATGTTATCATTGACCATTACTCTACAAGTAGGATTGTCCATTGCATCATATTCAAATGTGCAAAATATCTTTTCTTTACTTTGTGATTTGTTCATACACCTTGTTTGCCCATTCCTGATTCTGTTCTATAGTCATGTGATTTATTCCTACATCGCATTCATTTACAATGCCACGTATTCTCCAACTTTCGTCTTTTCCTTCTTTACTAAAAGACATAAGGCTTTCATCGATCACAACACCGGTTTGTAGTTTGATTCCAGCGTCCTTATTGTTTGTTTCAAAAGGCTTAAAACTCCACATCTGCACTATCTGACTGTCAACTTTTGATAATATGTGTTGGTCATAATACTTCAAAGCATACTCGTATGTCATCTCATCTTTTTCATAATTTTGGAAATATTTCCAGTAATCTTCTAGTGCCTTATATATCTTTGGATCAACGCCTTCTAGTGGCTCAGTGTTTGCAGTTAGTATTAGTTCCGGATGGTACAATCTGTATGGTTCAGTCCAGCAAAATATGGATATGTCTGGGACTTGATTAGTATCGATCAATCTATTAAACTTTATCATGGTGTTCCAAACACTGCGTCCAGGTTCACCGAACCATCTTATACGTCTTGCACCTAATTTTTGTTGTAATATATTGCACCAACTCTCTGGCTGATTACTTGCACAGAAACTGTCTCCAAAAAATCCTATTGTTTTCATGCGTTTTTACACTCCATGTAAAATTCTTCCATTTCAGGAAATGTGTTTAGGAACCTAGTCAAGCGTCTGCGATCGTGTTCGTTAAAAAAAGCGTAAAAGTTTTTTTTATTTTGCGTACTTGCGTCCGCGTTGTTTTTCCAATATGCGAGATTCCGTTGCATCTTTTGAATTTCAAAGTCTTTGAATATGTGTAGCCCGTTGTCCTCTCCGGAATTATCCTGCATGTACTCAATGTTCGCCTGGTGTATGGCTTGGTACGACTCTGGTAGCATGGTTATCTGTTGCCAAGCAGGTTGTCTCAGCAACGGCACGTCGAACCATACCCTCTGGTAGTCCTTGCTGTACTTGGTACGCAGTTGCAATATCTTCTGTAACAGCTTGTCCATACTGGTTATGCTGAGATTGTTGTAGGTGCATATGAACGTGATCGAGTTACGGTTTGGTATGCGATCCAGGAACTCCTCCACGTTGTCCATCATGTAGTTGAAATCTAGACCGTTACGTATGTACTCTGCCCTCGGCCCGTATGCGTCAACTGAAACAAACTGCATCATGTGTTCGACCTTCTGCTCCATGCAGATGTTCTGTGCCATGTTGAAGTACTTGTCCTTAAGTTTCTTGTCGGCGGGACACATGTTGCTGGTCACATTCAAGTGCAGTTCCTTGTTTGGATGATCTATGATGTACTGGAATACCTTGTACGTGTTTACGTTCATCATTGGTTCTCCGCCTGTCATACGAAAGTGTTTAAGGTTCTTGTAAAGGGTAGGCCACCATTTCCAGAATGCCTCCACGTATGGGTTTTCTTCCCTGTTGGGTATGGGCCTACGCCTGCCCTGGAAGTGTTCTGGTGCGTTATGGGGAGGAGATGTGGGATATTGGCCATACCTGTCGATCTCCTTGCCCCACGCTGTTGAGAACTGTGGTGAACAGTAACTACACTTCAAATTACAAGCGTTGTTGAAGTTCACCTCCACGTATCTCGGTGTCCAACTAGTGGTCATTGGATTTTTTCTAATCTGCTCAAAGTCCTGCATGGCCCATGGCTCACCGGAGCGGTAGTGTCTGTCTGACATCTCCCCTGTGTCCTCGAGCTTCCAACAGTAGGAACATCCATCCGGGCGTTCCCCATTGAGCATCTTGAATCTCTGGTCCAGCTTCTCCGCGGTGTTGTGCAGTGCGGCTGGATTCTTCTTCACTGCCTCTGCGTCAATCTCATGCAGTGGCGGATGGTAGCAGGAGTTTGTGAGTCCTGTGGGCAGGTGCAGTGAGGTCTGGTTCCATTTGGCCAGGCACATTGTAGGTGATATCTCGGCCAGTTTCTCTTTGGCCTTGAGTGCGTCCTGCTTGTAACTACTTGTACTCACGGTCTTGCACTCCTTTGTTAATGTGCTGTGGCATCACAAACCTGTAGAACCTGCTGTCCTCTGCACAGTACTCGGCAATTGGAATGTCCAACTGCTGTCTTAGGCTGTTGCCAAAAAGTATTAATTCTTCGTCGATGCTGTCCAGGTCTACTTCTTCGAAATATTTTTGCATCTCGTCAAGATCACGTATCTTAAAAAACTCATTGTTTGGTTCAAGCACTGTGTAGAAACAACCCATCCTCGCACCCAACATGGCATACTTTCCGTTTTCAACATCTGCACCTATGGTACACCAGGTGCTAAGGATGTTAAGGTTGTTCCTCCAGATGCTTTTGTTGTAATTTTTTGCAGTGATTGGTTTTCCTTTTTCTGTGCTCATCTTGACACCTTCTCTATATCCAGCAACAAAAGCCTGCTCTGGTGTTGCATTTATAATTGTTGATGAATAACAGTTGTGTAAATTCTCATGTGGCACTCCCCAACAGAAATCAAGTTGGCTTTCCTCTGTTTCGGCGTTCTCGTGTGTCTTCATGTTCATAGCAGTCTGCTTGTCCCACCCGACCAGTCCACCGTTGCCGTAGACAAGACCATTTATGTTGTTTCTGGCTCTCCATCTGTGTACCGCTTTCTTATCCGTTTTTTCCCAATCCAATGTTTCTAGTAGAAAAGTCTCATCAATTATGTTGTCTCCATCGACACTGATGAAAAAATCTGTCTCTGCTTTGTCGGCCGCGGCCTTGTGTGCGGAGTCAAATCCTTTCACTCCATCAACACGTTTTGCCCATGGTACTTTGTTCTTCAAATCGGCCCAGTTCTCTTCTTTGTTGGGCTCTTTGAAAGAGACATATACAAAGTCTAAATCACTTACTCTGACTCTATCTGCCATGTCTCACCTCCTTCTGCCACACCGTTGGGCCAGTGTATGTCTTTCTGTTCGAACACAAAGCCTTTGTCAGCTTCTTTTAGAATTGGGTATTGTGTTTTAGGTTGTGGTCTCGGCCTTCTAACCACTTGACCACCTTTCATCATGTAGTTTTGTTCTCCGTGCTGTATGATTTCCTTTTTCTTTGCATGGGTGACCTCAACTTTCTTGCCCTCTATGGTCACAATGTATTTCCTTACTCTCGGAGGTGGTAGCTTCAATCCTTTAAGTATTTCTGACATTCAACTCCTTGTCATGATAATGCCATACCCTACTGACACGCCTTTCACCTATATACAATGCGTCTCCTGTGCTGTTGGGATAGAGATATTCATTTTGGTCCTTGGCCCGTGTTACTCCGTTGATTGCAGGCTTATGATGTATGAACTTGAACCATTCATAATCCGTTAGGTGTTGTGATGTAGGATCCATGATCCTGTATGCCAATGCAAACACAACATCTGTGCTAGGATATTTGTCATGACATGCAATAAGCATTTTACTTCTAACATCTGGCCAATTCTTTACAATACTGTCTGCAATTTCAAAAAATCTTTGTGCCATTTTGCTTTTCCTGAAATACATCAGACCGTTGTATATGTTTGGTAGGTTGTTCTTCAAGAACAACTGCCTGTAAGTTTTGTCTTTTACTACATTGTCTCTGTAGTCTCTACAATCCACACTGAACACAAGGTCATGTTGCCATAGATAGTACCACCACCAATCAGTGTTTATTGTCCATAACATGTCTGCCTCTAATTTTATTGTATGCGTGAATGGTGATAAAGAAAAAGCCTTGTACTCGTTAGCCCACTTCAAATCATGGTCGGCACTTTCGTCCTCACGTAGAACTTTGACCACATCAACATGTTCACTTTCAAATTTACTTGCCTGATCTGTAACAACGCAGATTTGGTTGTCTCTCGTAGCTTTCTTTATGCTTTTTGCTAGTTTGATCGACAGTTCTACATAATCTGTGTTGTCATTGTTCTGTGCAAACCAAAGGTATCCCTTAGACATGTGGTATCTCCTTGTTGAGGATATGCACATCCTGATTCTGGATCCAATTAATCTCGTCATTAAGTTTCCATGCAATACCTTCGCTATCTATTTTTAAAATCTCACAGTCGGCCGGTAGTGTTGCAAGAGCAAATGGCAGGGTATCGTAGGATACAAATCCATTGAGTTGTTGCAGTGCAATGGCAAAGGCATAATCATTCCTAAAATTTTTAGCAAATATTCTATAAAGTTCTGTGAAATAAGGATAGTACGCCTTCACGTACTTTATCATATCAAAAATTTGTTTTGCCTTCTTTGACTTTTTAAAAACAAACACTGTTGCCCACACCATTGGTATCATGCTCCATACGTGCTGGTGGAAAGTGTTCCTATTTGTCAAATCATGCACCTGATTTGGCACAATGAAATCATAGTTTATGTCCATGAACTGTAACAGATTATCGCTAAAGCAGAAGTAGTCTATGTCCATGACCAGAGTTGTGTCATACGGCGAAAGTTCATAAGCCATGTGCCTATCAACATTGTTCCATTCCTTGCCAAGTTTAGTATTCCCCTTTTCTGGCTCTATGAATTTGTAATTGATAAAACCTAAAGGTTTGAATTTTTTGTAGGTTTCAAAGTTAGTTACAACTGTAATTTCTAATTTTAAATTTTTTTTGATTAAATGCACACACCTCTCGAGTATCTTATGATACTTTGTGTCCTTTGTATCAAAACAAAACAGTAATATGCCTTTTTTCATTAGTCACCCTTTTTTTGAAATGCTTTGTGCATTTGATGGTATGAATTAAGACTCTCCTGGTTTCTTTCGATCAGTTTAGATAAAAAATCATTAGGATCAGTTATCTCGACAGGATTGTTGTTTGTGTCTAAAATAAAAAATTTATCTGCAGATTCTTTCAGTGTCCTAACTAGACAGATAGTCTGTGCGTCAGCACGAAACATGTGTTCATTGTACACCATAATTTGCCGTGAGTTGACCTTCTCCAGAGCATTGCGTTTTGCCAATGCTACGTTGTAAGAGAGATCAGATTGTTTTTTTAAAGAGCCAATATCCATACCTAAATTATACAATTAATTATTTGGTAAATCAACTGGTGAATTATTATTTTGGTTTTCGAATACCGTAAGCTAAAAACACCCCACGTGGCTGGTTGCCCGTGTATACCAAACTGTGAACAAACCTATGATTGTTAATAAAAATCGGTTTGTCAACATCTATCAATCCAACGTTTTTGAATTTAAATTTTATGTTTTTTACATCACCTGATAAAACGCAGTACAACTGGGTGGGTCCGTCTATGATATCCTTTCCATCCTGGTACGTGAAATCATCTCTATGTACAGGCAATGCAGAATTTGGTTGTAGTTCAACGTACTGCATCTGCAAAATATCTGTAAAACCAAACTGTTGCATCATTAAACGTAACTTACTATTTTTGATCTGGTCTGTTTTGATTGTTGGCAGTACTGGATGAGGCTGTAATGATCTACAATTTCCTGCGCCGTAGAATTTTGTGTCTTTAAATGTTAGATCTTCTTCTAGTGTCACATCAGTGTCTATCTGATGATCAAAATTTACATATGGCAAATTGTAAAAATCTTCTTTATGATACCAGTGTGGACCATCTCCGTTGGCAAAAAATTGCTTTACACTTGTTGGAATGAAATCCCCCTTCACTTCTTCATTCCAGCTCTCAGTAACCAAATACTTCTTTGATAGATCCTTGTACCTTAAAAGATCGTCCAAGGCTATGCATTTGGCAATTCTTGACAAATAAGTTGCTGGATTTCCATGTAACCATATCTCAAAACTATTTTTTGTGGTTACACCTGTATTAATGCAGTGCTTGATAGACTCTCCGCCAATCAGAATATCATTAATTTGTGTTCTTGGTAAAGATACCTTAAGTTTATACCAGGATTCTGGCATGATAAAAAGGTTGGACTGTTGTTCTACAGTTCGATCAAGGCCTTCGCATTCAAAGGTTGCATCAGTTTTGGTGAATATCTGTACCTGCATGAGCAATATTTAATTGCACAAACAGTGTTAGGTAAAATTAATCGTTTACTGAGTTCGTTGCAGATGATGTTGCACTAACCGTGTACACTGTTGAAAGTCCGCCGTCCGTGTTTGGAGCAATAGTGAACAATTTGGTTACCATCTTTGGAGTGTCTTTGGCAGTAGTTGCAACACTGGATAAGTTGTTAGAGTCGAATGCCGTATCAGCCGCGGCGTCACTTGCAGTCATCTTTATGTTAAGTGCCGTTGCGTCGCCACTGTTACCGTTTCCGCCAACAGTTTTTGCTTCTATTTCAATGAAGTTTGAAGTGTAGTTACTGTTGTCTGAAGTAAGTTTAATAATTGTCTGATAAGAAGTCGTTAAATCTTGGAATCCTAGTCCAAGTCCGTTGGTTGTAAGAGTCTCGCCTGAACCGGACCTTGTTGTTGCCAAGGAAGCTATGTCCAAATTTCCGATTGAAGTACATAAGTTAGCAAATGCTGTGTCTTTGTCTGAAGTTGCCGCCGCAACTGTGTCTAGTGATATCCTGATCTTTCCGCCACCATTGAAAAAGAATCTCATATTGTTTCCGTTGGCGAAAGTAGCAATGACATCTTGTATCGCTGTTGCGTTCCAACCTTCAGAACCACTAGTAATTGTTTGCAATGCTGATGATGTAGTGAGGTCTGTAGCATTTGGAGATCCTGCCGCAACTGAAGCCGCCAAAGTTGCCAAGTCTGCCGCAATTGCCGACTTAATCGCAATGGTATCGCCCGCAGTAACCTGTGTTCTTGCAGTGATGTTGCCGGTGTCCTGGCAGTGATCAGCAATGTTTATAATTCCTGTCATTAATGAGTTAAACTGTGCCGCTGTAACAGTCGTTGCGCCTCCTGTAACTGCCGCTATCGCTGTCTGTCCTAGCCCGTACACTGTTGAGCCTGTACCAGCAAAATGGTTGTATCCAAATGGTGAACTCGAACTAGTTACAAATGTGTTGAATTCAGTCGCTGTAATTGTATCACCTGCTACATATGCCATATTATTATTTAACTCCTATTACGCACTCTGTGAGTGCTGTTTCTTCATTATATTTATCTTTAATCAATCTGCCTAGTATATTAAAAGTGGTACACTCTTCCAGTGTGGCCACCCTAGCTTCTCCGTTTCCAGCTGAGACTAGACGGTCACCAGCCGAACCTTTACCTGACACTTTGACAGGAACCCGTCCTTTGAGAGCTACTGCTGGGTGCGTATCATTGTTTCCTGCTTCGGAATTCATCAAATATGCCGGAGCATCAGACACAACTCCAAAAACTGAGCTAGATTTGTCTTCCATGCACTTCGTTATTTCCTCTGAACCACCTAAAATTACCACCTCTCCTGTCTCTAACGGAGTATCTGTAGCATATCTCTCGGCCAAATCTGCGTATTGTGCCGATGTAGCCGTTGCGTGTACAACATTGGCCCTAATATCAACAAGTGTTGGTGCTGACATTTCAGTGCCGCCCACATCACTGGATTTAAATGCTGTCCAGGCTCCGCCGGCGTTTCCGTGTGTAGTTGTTCCGTCATCTGCGAATGTTTCATCCCAAACCCAAAAAAGGTCTTGTTCTGTTGCTGTTGAAGTGTTACCCCTGTTTACTTTTAGTCCGGAGTAGCTTGGCATACCACTGTTAGATGATATGTTTCTGTTCAATTCTATAATGTTGTCCTCAATAGTAAGAGTTGAAACATTAGTAGTCACTGTGTCTCCGTCAACAGTTAAATTTCCTTTTACCCTAAGATCACCAACAGATGGCAGTTCTAATCTACCTGTATCTCCGTCCAGCGTCATTAAAGTTGTTGTTGCACCACCGTCATTCACTGTAAAAATTATGTCTTTGTCTTGTGTAGTTTGTGCGATGGTTAAATTATCACTCGCCATAGTAAATGTTATGTCTGAGCCTGCACCTAAAGTAAGTGTGGTACCGTCAGCAAGTATACCTAGTGTGCCCGAAGTTGTGTCGTTGGCGTTCGATCGTAGATAGTTTGCCGCCGCCACACCGCCCAATGAGTCTGAATCTGTCGCTGTGCCTCTGAACTTGGCAGAAGTGACAGATGTTGAAAGTTGAATACCTTGTGCAACTGTAGAATAACCTGCCGCTATAAGTGCCGCCGCGTTTGTTTCAGTCGAGCTTGGAGTAAATGCCAGATTGGAAACTATTCCTACTACCGAGTCATTTGCAACAAATTTTAAAATTGATCTGTTGACACCTGCATTGTCCTGTACTGTTTCTGCAACCGCTGTCGTCACACCCGAACCTGCAACTGTTGTTGGTCCTACAAGTGACCAAGCAGATCCAGTGTACACGTATAACTGTGTGTTTACTGTGTCAAACCATAAATCACCCTGCACAGCATTTGTTGGTGCAGTAGTAGAGTTAGATGGTCCACCAGCTGGCTTCCATTTATCTCCAGTCCATACATTAACACGTTTGTTTGTTTGATCGAACCAAAGTTGTCCTTGAACTTTGTTGTTCGGAGCGGATGTATTGTTGAAATTTTCTAATAATTTTACAAGGTTTTCATTTAACTTCTCACCAAAACCAGCATATCCTTTTCCGATAAGTGACAGGTCGGTCGTAGTAGTATCTATTGTACCGTCCGCTAGGGTAACCAATAAGGTTCCGAATGTGTTGTTAATCTTGTAAGCCATGATTAATTGTTAGATGCGTTATCTCTGACTTCTGTCAAGAAACTAACATCGCCCACCAACTTGATCAATATCGTCGCTAATTCAGGATTAAGCATTTGGTCTATCTTTGCTTCTTCTTCTGCTGTCCAAACGGACTCATAATTGTTGTTGATGTAATCTGCTACTTCTTCTTTTGTTGCCATTTAAATGTACTCCTTATGCTTATTTATTATGCGTCTCTATCTGCTCATCGTCAGATATCCAAGTAAGATCTCTGGAATATTCACCATCTAAATCGCGAAGGAACGTTTTCACATTGCTCTCCGTAAGCACCATATCGTGGTATTTTGTGTATCTTTTGTGCAAGGCCTGTTCTTTTGTTGCGGTGTACACCAACTTTATACCTCGTTCTTTAGCCAGTTTCATTATGCTGTCTATACACAATTTCAAACATTTATGTGCAATCCTAGGCTTGGCCGACTTGTCTGTGACTATCCATTCCATGAATGCAAACTGAGTCCCCACGCCAATATACAATCCTCCGCCACATACAGGCTTGCCGTCGATCTCAATCATAATGCCGTCAGGTGGCAGGCACTCCTTTGGCACCACACCAAACTCCCAGTCTTTCCACCATTTGACCAATGTTGCGTAATCCTTGTCTCTGTCCCAGGGTCTACCTTGCATTTTTTTGCATCACAATTCTGTT
>MDSV01140543.1_pt1 | contig 21625 bp, 14 predicted proteins | sample 810851 | NCBI WGS metagenome assembly MDSV01 (sample SAMN05326640, study PRJNA326480) | marine metagenome | isolation source: seawater | place: Atlantic Ocean: North East | collected 2012 | reverse complement strand
TATTAGTAATGTCGTAACATTTTTATTGGTTATTGTTTTGACACCCGCATTTTTCGAAGTGCGGGTTTTTTTGTAGGCGAGTCTAAATAATAAAATTTGTTTATAAATTTATCTATAATTTAGCCAAATGCATCCAATTTATGACTTTCTTATAATTAATAATTGGTCCAAAACATGGGCTTGGTGGGCTGATTTTACAGCCATTACGATTGTAATCCTTTTTATTTCTTGGATTTTACGCATCATTGCTCGTTTTATTCTAGTCGATGTCTCTAATAAAATATCAGGTGCAACAAAAACCACAATAGATGATGCGTTAATCGAAAATAAGTTTCCCAAAAACATATCTCGCTTTGTACCATATTTCTTCCTCCACGCTGTAATACCATTCTGGAGTAATGGGAACGAAAAGGTTGGAATGTGGATTACAGCCATTGTAGATGTTTATGCGGTGCTTATTGCCATTCTAATTATAAGAAGTCTATTAAAATCCCTCAGGCAAAAGCTACAAGAGCAGAAACAATTTAAAGACAAACCCATTGACAGCTATATTCAAGTAGTAATGATTTTCCTGTGGGGGATTGGTATTCTGCTGGGACTTTCGATACTTTCTGGTAAAGAACTCATATATTTCTTCACCGGTTTAGGAGCTATTTCAGCAGTTATTTTATTAGTCTTCAAGGACACCATTTTGGGCTTTGTTGCCAGCATTCAAATTAGCGCAAATGATTTGGTACGCATTGGAGATTGGATTACTATGGAGTCGTATGGAGCTGATGGAGACGTTATTGAAATAAATCTCTCTACCATTAAGGTGCGAAATTTTGATAACACTATTACAACGGTTCCTACCTATAAATTACTTTCAAGTTCCATCAAAAACTGGCGTGGGATGAGCGAATCTGATGGGCGCCGTATCAAGCGACCTTTATTTATAAGAGCCTCCTCTATTAGTTTCTTGAGTGCTAAAGATTTAGATAGCATATCCCAACTAGACCGGTTTAAAAACTTTGTCAAAAACAAAAAAAACGAAATTGAAGTTTATAATAGAAATACAGAAGCAAATACATCAGTTCCGTTAAATGGTAGAAATCTAACCAACTTAGGATTATTCAGATCTTACATTCAAACATATTTGTCTCAACACCCCAACATCAATCAAAATCTAACAGTAATGTGTCGTCAATTGGCACCAACACCGCATGGGATACCACTAGAAGTCTATGCCTTTACACATGATAAAGTATGGAAAAACCATGAAGATATATCGGCTGATATTTTTGACCACATTCTTGCATCAGCTTCCTTTTTTAAGCTTAAAATATTTGAGTTTGAACAACAGGGAAGTAATACACAGCATTTATAAAACCACTTGTAAACAAAAAAGCCCTCCAATAAAGGAAAGCTTCTCATGGGTTCTACTACGAACCTCTTGCAAACAACTGTTTGCAAGCAACACAACATGTTAATATTAAAAGCTTTTAAGCTTTGCGGTCTGGACGGGACTCGAACCCGCGACCCCATGCGTGACAGGCATGTATTCTAACCAACTGAACTACCAGACCATCTTTTGGTGCGTGCAAATATACACGCATTTTCGGATACACAAAAGTAAAAAGGTATTGGCTATAACTGTTGGTCAATTGCAGTGGCATATACAGCCTTCGGTGAAACACCTACCTTACGTTCAACAAGTTCACCGTTTTTAAATAAAAGTACCGTCGGTATGTTCCTTACCCCAAATTTGGCAGCGAACTCTTGGTTGTTGTCAACGTTTACTTTTCCAACAACAGCTTTACCTTCGTATTCGTTACTTAGTTCATCAATAATGGGGCCTACCATGCGGCAAGGACCACACCACTCTGCCCAAAAATCAACCAACACAGGTTGACTAGATTTTAAAACAACTTCTTCAAATGATGCATCTGTGATTTCTAGTGCCATAACATAATTATTTAATTATATTCAAATGTACATTGTTTTTTTACATGTCTACAGAATAATGCATCAGCAGTCAATATTGGTATATTTACATATTCAAAATTAATTCAGCTTATAAACAATAGGGTATCCATCCAAGGCTTCTAACAACTCACCGCCAACATGCACTTTAAGTTTGCGGCTCGTGGTATGCAACTTAATCTCATCTTCAGTTTCATAGAATGTCATATCTACTTTGTGATCACCCTTGTGCTTTTTAAAAAGCTCATATAAAAAGGAAGCCAACTTTTCGTCTGCCTGAGTCACATCCAATTTGAGAGTTATTTTGTGTGTGCTAGTTGTTAAGGTATCCTGAAGGAGCTGAAAAGCATTGAACTGCATTCTAGGGGCACCTTTTTTCCCGGTTTCACGTTTCAACCACCCTTCTCTAACAGAAGCTTTGACGTGGATAAAATTGTCCTCAACCAAAAAGTGCCGATACTTTAGGTACTCCTCTCCAAATATTTTAAATTGATAAGAGTCTTCAAAGTCTTCTAATCCAAATATTGCCCAGCCTTTTCCATTTTTTGATACTCGGTGGTCTACCTCTCCAACCATACCACCAAAACTCAACTCCCTATTTACCAAAGCATCCATATCATTGAACACCCCAAGTTTGGCATTACAAAAATGTTTCATAGCCGGCGCAAAATCATCAAGTGGGTGGGCTGAAATGTAAATTCCTACCACTTCTTTTTCTTGCTTTAATTCCTTGAGGGCTGTCCATGGCTCACAGTTAGGTAATTCAGGTGTGGCTATTGTCACTTCGGCGTCAGCACCAAACAAACTAACTTGTGAGGATTGTTCATTTTCTTGATGTTGGGCTCCGAATTTAAGAGCCTTTTCAACAAAAGTCACACCATCTCCATTGTGATGAAAATACTGGGAACGAGATGCATCAGACAATGAATCTAAACCACCTGCTAGTATCAAGCTTTCAAACGATTTTTTGTTAGCTGATCGTAGATCAATGCGTTGTGTTAAATCAAAAATAGATTTATAAGGCTTAACCTTACGGTGCTCAACAATGGTCTCAACTGCACCTCTGCCAACACCCTTAACAGCTCCCATACCAAAACGGATAGCACCTTTGTTGTTTACCGTAAACTTATAAAACGATTCATTTACGTCAGGACCAAGAACCAAAATACCCATCCTTCGACACTCCTCCATAAAGAAGCTAACCTGCTTGATATCATTCATATTATTTGACAATACTGCTGCCATATACTCTGCAGGATAGTTTGCTTTCAAATAAGCCGTTTGATAGGCAATCCAAGCATAACAAGTGGAGTGAGATTTATTAAAGGCATAGGAGGCAAAAGCCTCCCAGTCCTTCCATATTTTTTCTAGGACCTCTCTTGGGTGTCCAAGTTCTTCACCGCCGTCAAGAAACTTTGGCTTTAACTGTTCAAGTAAGGCGAAAATCTTTTTCCCCATTGCCTTGCGTAATACATCGGCTTCCCCTTTGGTGAAACCTGCTAATGCTTGAGATAATTGCATCACTTGTTCCTGATATACAGTAATTCCATATGTCTGTTTGAGGTGTTGCTCCATTTCTGGTAAATCATAAGAGATTTCTTCTACACCATTTTTTCTACGTATAAAACTCGGTATGTATTCAAGCGGACCTGGCCGGTATAAGGCATTCATGGCAATCAGATCCTCAAACACATTCGGTTTTAAATCGCGAAGGTATTTTTGCATCCCTGCACTTTCATACTGAAAAATACCAATCGTTTCACCGCGTTGAAATAAAGTGTAAGTGGGGCCATCATCAAGTAGAAATTCGTCAGGTTTGAGCTCAATATTACGTTGGTATTTGACAATTTTTACCGTGTCTTTTATAAGCGTAAGTGTCTTCAGCCCCAAAAAGTCCATTTTCAGTAGCCCTGCATCCTCCACAACAGAATTGTCAAACTGAGTAACAAACAAATCGGAGTCCTTAGCGGTAGCAATAGGAACAAACTCTGTAATATCGTCAGGAGTAATAATTACACCGCATGCATGTGTTCCAGTATTACGCAATGAACCCTCAAGTATTTGGGCCTGCTTGAGTGTCTCAGCCTCTAAGTCGTTTCCTTCAGCGATGGATTTTAATTGGGCTACACGAGCAAACTCATCAGATCGCAAGGCTTCTTTTAATTCCTTGTCTTCAAGATTAAAAATTTTCTTCAACTTCATATTTGGAACCAGCTTGGCCACCCGATCTGCATCACCCAACGACAAGTCCAACACCCGTGCTGTATCCCGGATAGAAGATTTGGCTGCCATAGTACCATATGTAATGATTTGAGCGACTTGGTTTGACCCGTACTTTTCAATTACATAATCAATAACTTTTGATCTTCCTTCGTCGTCAAAATCAATATCAATATCAGGCAAGCTTACTCGGTCAGGATTTAGGAAACGCTCAAAAAGTAAGTCGTACTTAATCGGGTCAATATTAGTAATCTTAAGGCAGTATGCAACCACGGAGCCTGCTGCAGATCCACGTCCTGGTCCAACCGATACATCCATTTCTCTTGCCGCGGCAATAAAATCTTCTACAATTAAAAAGTAACCTGGATATCCTGTGTTTTTAATAACGCTTAATTCAAAATCAATACGTTCTGTAAGCTCATCATTTAAAGAACCATACCGGGTCTTAGCCCCTAAATATGTGATGTGGCGAAGGTAGGCATTTTCGCCCCGCTTCCCCCCATCGGAGGCATCCTCAGCAGATTGAAATGCATCAGGAATATCAAATTTTGGAAGCAATACTTCTCGTACCAAATCAAAAGCAGTTATTTTATCTAATATTTCTGCTATGCTTTCCAATGCTTGTGGCACATCGGCAAACAATTCTTGCATCTGTGCTGATGTCTTAAAATAATATTCTTGGTTTGGAAGTCCATACCTGTAACCACGACCACGACCAATAGGAGTGGATTGTTTTTCTCCATCCTTAACACACAGTAATATATCATGTGCATTGGCTTCTTCTTGCTTTATATAAAATACAGAGTTAGTCGCGACAAGTTTTACATTATGCCTTTGTGAAAACTGAATAAGCACAGGGTTGATACGATTTTCATCCTCCTGTTTGTGGCGCATGATCTCAATGTATAGATCTTCTTGAAACTGTTCTTTCCACCACAACAGCGCCTCCTCTGCCTGGTTTTCTCCTACGTTGAGTAATTTAGAAGACACTTCACCATAAATATTTCCGGTAAGTACAATGAGGTTGTCTTTGTATTGCTTTATTAATTTTCTATCAATACGAGGCACATAATAGAAGCCTTTGGTGTAAGCCAAGGACGATAGTTTGGATAGGTTTTGGTAACCTGCTTTATTTTTGGCAAGAAAAACGATTTGGTAACCATTATCCCTGCGACTTCGGTCTAAGTGATCTTCACAAACATTTAGTGTAATTCCTACTATGGGTTTAAGCGGCGGTCTATCGTCATCTTCAGCGCGCTTGGCATTTACTTGTTTAACAGATTTTACAAAATGGAATGCACCCATTAAATTACCTAAGTCTGTTAATGCTACTGCAGGCATCCCCATTTGGTCTGCTGTTTCAGCTAGTTCTTTTACCCTAATAGTCGATTGCAAGACCGTAAATTGCGAAAGTGTATGCAAATGTGCAAAAGGAGTGTTAGGCGCAGTTTTAGTAAGTGCAGCTGCTGGAGAATCAGGAGCTTGCATGTCTTGAATTAATTTTGCTGATGCTGCCTTTAGATTGGTATGCGATAAACCTATTAACGGGACAGATTTTTTAAAGGTTTCATTTAGCCTTGACACAAGGAGTTCGCCATTTGTGATTTGGCTTACAGGAAATTTGTTTTGACGCAGCAACTCGAAAAACGTACGTGCTGTAGCCTCTACATCTGCAGTGGCATTGTGAACTTGGTCAAAGCTGTCATTAAATAACTGTTTGTAAAGTTCTGAAAGGGTTGGCAGTTTAAATCTTCCCCCTCTGCCACCAGGTATTTGACATAGCGCAGCTGTATGCTCTGTACAAGTATCTAAAATTGGGGTTTTGGTAATGGAAGTATCCAGGCCTAAGCGGTCTAGCTCTGCACCAATAATATTGACATCAAACTTCACATTGTGACCAATAATGTATTTTGATTTGGCCAGTGCAACGGTAAAGTCTGCTAAAATTGCATTTATAGCACTGCCTTCTTTTGTAGCTAACGCTGTACTAATTCCATGTATCTGTTCTGACTCATAAGGAATATCGAAGCCATCAGGAGTAACAGTAAAATCCTTGTGTTCGATACAGTTGCCAAAGCCATCGTGTAGTTGCCACGCAATTTGAATACATCGCGGCCAATTTTCATGATCTGAAATAGGCGCATCCCAGAGTTTCGGTAAACCTGTGGTCTCAGTATCAAAAACTAAAAACATGTTAATGGATTAGCCAACTAATTTAGTGAAGTTAGTATGTAAAATATACGCTATTGAATGTGAAGTTATTAACGTTTGGTAAAATCAAAAAATAGTGTAGATTTGCCACGCATTAATAACAAGGGTTTTGCACCCAAAAATTTAATTTGATATGTCAGTAAAAATTCGTCTTCAAAGACACGGCAAAAAGGGAAAACCTTTCTACTGGGTAGTTGTAGCAGATGCACGTTCTAAGAGAGATGGTCGCTACCTAGAAAAAATAGGTACTTACAATCCCAACACTAACCCAGCAACATTGAAAATCGATGTCGACAACGCTGTTAATTGGCTTCAAAATGGAGCACAACCAACAGACACAGCTCGTAACTTACTTTCTGAAGTAGGTGCTATGTTGAAAAACCACCTGATTAATGGTGTTCACAAAGGTGCGCTTAAAGAAGAAGAGGTTGAAACAAAATTCGAAGCATGGTTGGCTGAAAAAGCATCACGCAACACAATTAATATTGAAAAAATTTCCAAAGCTAAAGCCGACAAAAAAGCCAAAATTTTAGCTGCTGAAAAAGAAGTTAGCGAAAAACGTAAGGCTGATGCCGAAGCTGCAATGGCAGAGAAAGAGGCTGCTGCTGAACAGGCTGCATCTGATGCTGTTGCTGAGGAAGCCGCATCTGAACCTATTGCTGAAGAAGCTGCACCCGAGGCTGTTGCCGAAGAAGCCGCATCTGAGCCTGTTGCTGAGGAAGCTGCACCCGAAGCACCTGCTGAAGAAGCCGCATCTGAGCCTGTTGCTGAGGAAGCTGCACCCGAAGCACCTGCTGAAGAGGCTGTACCTGAAGTTGACGATAAAGTTGAATAACACCAACAGATGCGTTTTGAAGACTGTTTTTTTCTTGGAACAGTAGTCCGTAAATACAGCTTTAAAGGCGAAGTAATTCTTAAGCTTGATACTGATAATCCTGAGCTATATCAATCTCTTAATAGTCTCTATCTAGCCCAAAACAATTCGCTTATTCCTTTTTTTGTTCAAAAATGTACTACGCACAAACCAGGGCTACTACGTCTTCGTTTAGAAGACGTGGATAATGAGGAAGATGCCAATTTAATACTTAAATCAAAAGCGTATTTACCATTAACTAAACTCCCCAAACTCGCTGGAAATAAATTTTATTACCATGAAATCATTGGTTTTGATGTTGTTGACAAAAATTTGGGGGATATTGGGTGCGTTGTAGCAATTAATGATCACACTACACAGGCAACCTTGGAAGTTTCAATTGGTCAAAAGACAGCTTTAATCCCAATAGTTGACGAGATCATTTTGGAGGTTCAAAGAGAAACAAAATCCATATATGTCGACACACCTCTAGGCCTAATTGACCTTTATATTAATGATGCATAGGACTTTATACTTCATATTCTTTTTTTCCACACTCTGCCATGCACAAGTGCAAAACCTGAAAGAAGTTGTTTTAAAAGCACAACGAATTCAAAGCAGTATTCACCCCATGAGCCAAACAGATATTGTACAAGACAGCATACTTTTAAAGCAAGAGATAGGGGAGTTGATACAATTCGTTCCCAGCTTATTTGTCAGCAGCCAGCAAAATTTTAGTCAAGATACACGTATTTCCATTCGTGGGTTTGGCACACGCGCCACATTTGGCATTCGTGGTATTAAGGTTTTATGGGACGGCATCCCCATTACAACTCCTGATGGACAGACACAATTGGATCACATTCCACTGTCGTCAATTGGAACTATTGAAGTACTTAGAGGAGTTTCAAGTGGGCTATATGGCAATGCATCGGGTGGTGTCATCACACTTAAGAGCACACAAATTAATAATGAACAAACACTTACCGCTACGTTTGGAGACTTTGGCACTCAACATTTGGTAGGTAGTTATGGTTTCAAGAATGAAAAAAATATATTTCGAGTAATATTAGAACACAAAAAACACAACGGTTACCGACATTGGAGTGGATATGAAAACAGCCTTTTAGCCCTGTCAAATACGTTTCTTACTAACAATGGGAATAAACTCTCTGTTGATTATAGTTATTTCAACAGTCCTTTAGCATTGGATGCTGGCGGACTCACGGCCGACGAAGTAAAAGTAAACCGAAGTCAAGCAAGACAACGAAACCTAAATTATAAAGCAGGTGAAAAGGTGAAACAGCATCAATTCACGACGCGTTGGCAAAGCAAAAAATGGACGGCTTATGGCTTTTTTACAAAACGAAATCTAGATGCAAAACTGCCTTTTGAATTTGGGGGACAAATTGATTTGAGGCGTAGTTACTACGGACTTGGCATACAGAAAGACGGACGTAAAAAGCAGTGGCTATGGCAATATGGCGCTGAAGCTGCCGCCCAAAGAGACGGAAGAAATAGGTTTAAAAATATCTTAGGAGAAAGAGGAGCAGCTACCCTAGATCAAAGCGAGCGCTTTTACACACTTGGTATCTATGGCATAGTTGAACTAGCACTAAGCGATTGGCGATTTCGTGCCTCACTAAGGGCCGACACTCACTACATAAGGCTTGTTGATTTTATGGGTAATAATTCAGATAATAAAAATCTATCCGCTTACTCTCCCCATGTAGCGGCATTTTATAGCTTTTCGCCAACTCTGAGCAGTTATGTTCGTTGGGGAACAGGCTTTGAAACACCATCGCTCAATGAACTATCTTCCAATCCAACAGGTGAAACTGGCTTTAACAATATACTTAGGCCCCAACAATCCCAAGAAATAGAAGTCGGTATACAATTAAAAACAAAGATCTCTGATGCCTCACTGACAATTTTTACAACAACAACTCAAGACGAAATTTTGTCCTACGAACTTAGTGCTTTCCCAGGGCAAGATTTCTTTAGGAATATTGGCCGTGTAGACAGAAAGGGAATTGAGGCTACTGCTAACCTATTTTTAAATGAAACTACTACGCTAAAACTCAACTACAGCCATGGAACTTATAAAACTCAAGACGGGAATGATTTACCTAACGTTCCTGGAATTCAGTTTAACGCAGGCCTAAATCATCTTTTTGGAAAAACTAACTTATCCCTGAACATACGACATGTAGGCAAGCGTTATGCAGATTCTAAAAACCTTGTTGAAGTTCCCCGGTTTTGGGCAATTGACCTTTACTCGCAAAGCAAATGGGGCATAACAACTTGGACAATGGGAATTTGTAATATTACTAATGCAAACTACTATGACAATATCCGTATAAATGCATTCGGTGGGCGATACTATGAACCTGCTTCCATGCGCCAAACATTTGCACGTGTTCAAGTGCAGTTATAGATTTGGTATATTTGTGATAAAGCAAAATTAACCCCATGAAAACAAACATCACTAAACTAGCGTGTGTAGTTTTACTGATTAGCAAATCCTCTTGTGCACAAAATGAGAATAAACCCTACTTAAAAACACCTGCAACTAATTCATATACTTTAGAGCTTGTAGTGCCTGACGTAGAAATACCTTGGGGAATGGTCTTTCTACCCAATGGGGATTTATTGTATACAGAAAAAGAAGGGAAGTTAATACGCTTTCAGTTCGGGAAAAAAAATGAGATTTCTGGACTGCCCAACACTTACGTACGTGGTCAAGGCGGCTTGATGGGAATTGCACTACACCCTGATTTTGAGCACAATAATAGATTTTATTTTACTATGGCAACCGCCAATGAAGATGCTTCAGGTGGGAATACAGCCTTATATTCTGGCACGCTGAACAGAAACACACTATCAGATGTAAAACTACTGTACAAGGCTATGCCAGATACTAAAAAAAGCGTGCACTTTGGTTCACGTATTGTTTTTGACACAGATGGGTATATATATTTCTCTGTAGGTGATAGAGGTGAACGAGATATAAACCCACAAGATATCACGCGAGATAACGGTAAAATATACCGTTTAAGTGATGACGGAAGTATTCCAAGTGATAACCCTTTTGTAGGTATAGATGGTGCTAAAGAAGCTATTTATAGTTATGGACACCGCAACCCACAAGGGCTAACAATTCACCCTGAAACAGGTGCAGTTTGGGCACACGAACACGGGCCGCGTGGTGGCGATGAAATCAACATCATTGAAGCAGGAAAAAACTATGGATGGCCAAAGATTACCTATGGTAAAAATTATTCAGGAACCACCATTACCAAAAAACTTTCATTGCCAGGCATGGAGCAACCTTTATACTATTGGGTTCCATCAATAGCAGCATCGGGAATGACATTTGTTACAGGTGATAAATACCCTGACTGGAAAGGGAGTATATTGGCGGGTTCACTAAAAAAATCATACTTAGAACGACTAACAATTCGCGACAACAAAGTAGTCGCACGAGAGAAAATAGCTGAAGATATTGGTCGTGTGCGTGATGTAATTATGGGTCCTTACGGCTATATCCATATCGCTGTTGAATTTGAAGGAATATATAGAATTAAGCCTAACACAGATAAGTAGTTGGTGTAAAAGCTGATTTATTTAAAATACTGTTTGTCAAATTGTTTACTACTTTAAAAATCAAAGCCTGGAACAAACTCATCTTATTGCTGTATACTATTTGAATCAAAGAAAATATATCCCGCGCACATGAGCAGACAACCACAGATTAAGATTCAAGATTATAAATAGATAGCTTAAAATCAATTGATTGAATAATCAATAATTTCTTGTTCAGGTAAGCTACCCAAATCGCCAGTATCAATAATCCATTCTTCAAGCAAGTTGTTGAATTGAAGTATCTTTTTGTTGTAAGATGCCTTATCAGCCAGATTGTTAAGCTCAAAAGGATCCTTTTTAAGGTCGTAAAACTCCATTTCAGATTTTGGAGTGTCAAACCAGCGTTGTGCATTTTTATTTAAAAGACCTTTTTCGCTCAATGCTATTAGTCGACGCATCATGGGCATCTTTTTTCTATAATTGACATCTAATGCATGAGGCAATGAAACATTGTAGTTTTTAATAAACTTGTATCGCTTTGTTTTAATAGATCTGATGCGATCTACTTGACCGTCAAATCTGTCAGAAGCAGTTACCAAGTATTTTCTAGGCTTAGTGTTTTTGTCTAAAATAGATATGCCCTGAAGATAGTCTGGGAGGGGAATTTGTGCCAGCTGCAATACTGTTGGTGCCAAGTCCACAAAACTCCATAGGTCATCATTACGATTGCCAGCTTTAACATTTTTTGGCAACTTAATCATTAGTGGCACTTTTACGCCCGAGTCATATATAGCCCGTTTGTGTCGAGGGAAGGGGCCTCCATGGTCGCTGTAAAAAAATATATAGGTATTGTCATACAAACCCTGTTCTTTTAATTCGCTAATTATAGCACCTATTTCTATATCCATACGCACCAAATTACTGTAGTTAATGGCCATATCTTCTCTAATAATTTGATCATCTGGAAAATAGGGAGGGATATTATTTATCTGATCTGGTGTTACATACCGTTTGTTGCTTTGTTGTGCCCAAATTTGTGATTCGTGTGTAATTTGAAAATTGAATACTGCAAAAAAGGGTTGTCCCTCAGCACGGTTGCGCCAATGGATATTTGACTTTTGTTTACCCTTACAGTAGCGACAACTTTGATCCCAAGCATCATCGCTTATCTTAAAGTTATAATCTTGTTTATTACTGTTAGTGCAATAATATCCCGCCTCTCGCATATAGGCGGTAAAAGGGCGTATATAGTCCGGGAATTTTGGTGAATAGCTGGGTATACCTAATTGGGGTTGATTGGCTTGCCGACCCTCGTTGTAGGTGCGCATATTATGGGTGCCTAAGGTGGTGGGATACATACCGGTGATAATGGCACTACGCGCAGGAGAACAAACAGGAGTTGTAGCATGCATATTATCATAAATGATACTGTCTTCAGCCAATTGTGATAGGTTTGGTAAGACAACTGTATCATCGCCATACATCGGAAAAAATTCTGGAGATTGGTCTTCACTAACAAGCCAAATAATATTAGGTCTGTTGATTTGACCATAAATATTTGATACTAATGCTAAAAACAAAATTCTATAAATCATTCTATGAAAGTTGTATTAACATAGGACTCAAAAAATCTGATTCCTATTTTCTTCATGCCCTCATAATTGTAATGGCCTACAGGCTTCCCATTCCATTCATGCTTATATTTTGGATAAAAATATTTACTTTTAGGATTAAATTTTTGCGGTATAAAATAAACATCTTTGTCTTCTTTTGAAAGTCGCTTCATTGATTCAACTACCTCTCCAGAACCCACTTGTAAAATAAAAAAGGGTAAGTTTTCTAAATTTAAGTGAGTTCTCAAGCTACCAAATAAATTTTTTAGATTATTGTAGTAGTTTTTTGAGGCTATCTCGCCATAATTCTTTATACCACTATCTTTTTCTCCTTGTACCCAAAAGAAACCAGTAATTTCAAAGGAGTCTTTTTTTAAACTTCCTATTTGTGAATCAATTAAATCAATTAGATCATAATATAGTTTTGGATAGTTTTCCTCGCCAAAAATTGCAGCTTTTTCGCGAGTCCATTCTGGATTCCAGCTGCCGTGTAAAGACGTATGCCCTTGAGATCTTTTAATAAATAAAAAATCTTGATTAGGGTATGCTTTATTCAATTCAATTCCCAAAAAAAGCTCAGGACCAAAACTTTTTGATATTCGATACTTTTTTTTGTGCTGTGGTAACGGATTGGTGAGTTGTAAATTCCCTCTAATTCTGTTTATAGGATTATCGTTAATTCTTCCCATACTACTGTCAAAAATGAATTTTACTTTTTTTCCAGCAACATTCAAGTCTTTTAGTTCGTTTTCGCTAAGTAATAAGCCATCCCCTTTACCGTCCATATTAGACTGTCCAGCAAAAATTAAAACCTTGGTCTTTTTAACTTCTTGACTTCTTAAATTAAATACAAAAACAAAGTTTAAGACAAGAAATAAAACAATAAATCTTGGCATGAGATAATTTTTTTAGTTGTTATGTTCACTATAAACACGCTTTACCACAACATCAGTCATAGCACGCATTTCCTCGAGTGACATATCATCCTTGTATTGTTTTTGAAGTGATTTTATTTTTTGTTTCAGGGTCAACGTAATTTTTTCATAACCAGGCTTATCATACAAATTCTGTATTTCATTTTTGTCGTTTTCAAGATCGAAAAGCTCCCATTCGTCCATATCGTAATAGTAGTGTATCAACTTATACTTACCCGTGCTTACACCATAGTGTGGCTGTACTTTGTGCCAAAATGGATATTCATAATAATGATAATAAACAGCATCTCTTGCTTTATATCTCTTCCCATATAGCTGTCTTTTGAAACTCTCTCCTTGAATATCTTTTGGTATCGAAACTCCTGCTAAATCCAATAGTGTAGGTGCAAAGTCGATGTTTAATAACAGCTCTTTGTTCTGAGTACCTGCCTTAATTTTTTTAGGATATTTTACCATAAAAGGCATACGAAAAGAAGGCTCATACATCCAACGTTTATCAAACCAGCCGTGTTCGCCCAGATAAAATCCTTGATCGGAAGTATACACGACTATGGTGTTTTCATCTAATCCGTTTGCCTTGAGGTAGTCGAGCATTTGTCCGACTGCTTCATCTACTCCTGCAACACATCGTAAATAGTCTTTTATGTAGCGCTGATACTTCCAGTTTTTTAAAGCTGCGCCCTGAAGGCTGTCATGAGGTGTCCAAAACTCACCATTATTTCCATAGCGCTGGTAGCGGCCCAATTGTCTTTTTGTTAATCCTTCAGGCGCTGGAACCTTAAGATCTTTTCTATTCATATGGTTTTCAATCTCCAGCATATTTTTGGAAGCAGCTAAGCGACCTTCATAATCATCATTAAAGGTTTCATGATGAGGAAAATCTTCGGTATATAAATTATTAAACTTTGGATTTGGTGTCCAAGGACGATGGGGCGCTTTAAACTGATACATCAGCATAAAAGGCTTGTTTTTATCCCTCTTTTCATCAAGCCACTTCAAAGCATCGTGTGCAACTTGTGCTGTTGAGTGACGCGTTGTTTCTTCAACCGTCTTTGTCCCATTTTCAACAAAAACTGTGTTGTAGTACGTTCCTTGTCCTCCGTGATTAACCATGACTTTTGAATAATCAAATCCTGTTGGTGATGTGCCTAAATGCCATTTACCGATAACAGCTGTTTGATAACCCGCCTTTTGTAACAATTTTGGGAAAGTTTGTTGTGACGCATCAAAATCGCCACCCTTTTCATTTTTGAAAAAACCATTAACATGGCTGTACTTCCCGGTCAGTATTGCAGCTCTACTGGGGCCACAAATACTATTGGTGTTATAGGTTGCATGCATCAACATCCCCTCATCTGCAATACGATCAATATTAGGTGTTGGTGCCAATGCTGCGAGCCAGTCGTTGTAAGCACTTACTGCACTAACTGCGTGGTCATCCGACATTATAAATACTATGTTGGGTTTCTTTTTTTGAGCATGAGCTGCGAAAGAAATCAAAACACATAACAAAAGTTTTATGGTAGTTTTCATATTACTGAACTGGTTTTAGTTTGATTTGATGACTTAAACTGTCAACAAGTTTTCTGTACTTGGGCTGGTCTGCAATATTATTCATTTCTAACGAGTCAGCTTTAAGGTCGTAGAGCATATTGTCATAAACATTACCTTGTTCACTCCTGCGCCATTCAGCATACAAATAGTTGGGAGTAACAATCATATCTCCATTCCAAATTCTTGAATATCCAACCGTCTTTGTAATCAAGTTAGGATCTTTTAAGTTTTCTACTAAAGAGCTCCCTTCAACACTTTCAGGAGTTTTAAGTCCAACAAGTTCGGCTATTGTTGGATATAAATCGATCAACTCAACATAGCTTTGTGATTGTGCTTTTCTAGTTAAACCAGGCACACGAATCATTAACGGAACTCTATTTTCGACATTGAAAAGATTGTGTTTAGACCATCTATTGTGTTCCATAAGGCTAAAGCCATGATCACTGGTAAAAATGACTATGGTATTATCACTTAACCCCAACTGATCTAATGTATCCAACACCTTGCCTATTTGCGCATCTGTATAGCTAACGCAGGCATAATAGCCATGTATAAGTTGTTTCGCAAAATCTTCGTCTAAGGTGAATGAAGCGGCATTTTTAGCATCATTACCGTTATTTTTTGGAATGCCCTTGTACTTGACCATCTCATACCAATTACCAGCTGACTTTGGGCCACTCTTGGGAAAGGTATTGTTTACAGGAAGCTGTATATCCTCTTCTGTATAATAGTCCCAATATTTGCTGGGAGCATTAAATGGCAAGTGAGGTTTTAAGAACCCAACAGCCAATAAAAAAGGTTCGCCTGATTTCTTTAATTTCTTTAAATCCTCAACGGCTTTATTAGCAATTTTTCCATCTTTATAGGATTCATCAGTTACATCCAATCGTTCAAATGGATAAACGCCGGGCAAGCCTTCTTTTTCAAGGGCTTCACTAGATTTTGGATCTATGTAATCTGGATTATTAAATTTCCCCCGTGGACGCCAAATCTCAGACCATGTATGCACCATATCGTCTCTGTTATGGGAAATTTTCCCATTGCTAATGGTAGTGTAACCATTATTCTTTAACAACCCTGGAAATGTAATGGCGTCTGGCATATCCTTACTAATTGAAGTGGTATATTTCATAAAATAATTACGCGATGGCCGGATGCCTGTTAGAATACTTGCTCTTGAAGCGCCGCAAGTCGGAATGTTAACAAATGTATTATTAAACTGTACCGCATTTTCCGAAAAAGCGGTGATATTGGGTGCCACAATTTGTTCAGCTCCATATGTTGGCAATACTGGTCTTAAATCATCGACAATAATAAAGAGTACATTTTTAGATTTTTTTTCTTGTGCTTGCATACTAAAACTAAAAAGCAATAACAAAAGGTAAATAAGCATATTATTTTTCATCGTAATAAATATTTTGAGTTAGGTTAATACGTGCTTTCTTCAAGCTTTTAGAAGCAGATGAGTTTCCAGTAAAAATAATAAAGTCCCCTTTTTCAGCCAGATACTTCATATCAATGTTGTAATAAGCAAAGGCCTCAGCCGTTAATGAAAACCTAACTTTTTTTGAATCGCCAGGTTGAAGGCCAATTTTATCATAGGCTTTTAACTCTAAAACAGGTCTTGTAACACTGCTGAATTTATCTCTGATATACAGTTGTACGGTTTCAGTTCCTGCCATTTTACCTGTATTTTTAACCGTTACTTCAACATCTAATGAACCCTTTCCATTCCATGAATATTTAGATAGTTTGGGGGCTGAAATTGAAAAGGTAGTATAGCTTAGCCCATGTCCGAATGGGTAAAGCGGTTTTGTTTTTTCAAAAGCATATTTGTGTACAAAATTTGTAGGTTTATGGTTATAAACCATTATAAGTTGACCAACTGACCTTGCGGTGGTAATTGGCATTTTACCGCTTGGATTGATTATTCCAAAAACAATTTTACCCAATGATCTACCACCCATACTACCTGGCTCCCATGCATGGATAATTGATTTAATATTCTCTTCAATCCATGGTTCACTAATCGGCTTTCCACTCACATAAACCACAGTCAGGTTTTTGTTTTTTTGATATATGGCTTTAACTAAATCAAGTTGTTTTCCTGGAAGGCCTAAAAAACTTCTCGCTTTATTTTCACCTGCTGTCTTTTCAAAGCTTTTACCCCCTTCCCAAGTATATCTTAATGAGTTATCGCCAACAACAACAAATACGTGATCATAATTTAAAGACATTTCAGAAGTGGCTTTGATTCTCGAATCTTGTATATTTCTAATCTTGACTCCTGAATCGAAATAATCTACCTTATGGCTATATTTTTCCCCTATTTCTTTAATTCCTTCGTAAATAGTTATCACGTTTTCTGCTGGCTGTTCAAAATGCCAATCACCCAAAGTGGTATTATTATGTGCATTTGGTCCTGTTACCATTATCTTTTTTGAAATTAGATTATCAATTGGTAGTAATTTGTTATTTTTTAAAAGTGTAATGGAGTTATCAGCTATTTCTTCAGCCTTGTTTAAATGGCTTTTGATAAATACATTTTTCGTTATTTTAGATGTATCAACAAAACGATCTTCAAATAGGCCAAGTTGGAATTTTGCATATAATATTTTTGAGCAAGCCTCGTTAACTCGATCAATTGATAACTTTTTTTCCTTGACTAGGGCAACGACAAAATCATAAAAATCTGGACCGTGCATATTCATATCCATGCCTGCATCTACTGAAAACAATGATGCTTCCTTGTAGTTTCTTGCCACCTTGTGATACATCCATATTCGCTTAACATCATACCAATCGCTAACATAAAATCCATCAAATTGCCACTTATTTCTAAATAAATCTGTCATAAGACCCTTGTGCATATGGCAAGGAATTCCGTTAAGTTCATTATGTGCTGCCATTATGGAATAAACGCCTGCATCTATTGCTTTTTTATATGGCGGCAAATGAATTTCATATAATGTTCTTTCAGAAACATCCATGGGTGAGATATTAAGTCCGTTGAGTGGTTCAGCTCCAGCAATCATGTGTTTTGCACAAGCGATTACATTGTTTGGGTTGCTAAAGTCATCCCCTTGAAAACCCTGTATCATCGCTTTACCCATTTCTCCAACCAAGAAAGGGTCCTCACCAAAAGTTTCACCTACTCTTCCCCATCTAGGGTCACGTGCAACGTCAATATTTGGCATAAAAGTCCATTGGGAACCTGTAGCTCTCATTTCCCTGGCACTTTGTTTAGCTACATCATAAGCAAAATCATTGTCAAAAGTTGCAGCAATTGATATAGGCGACGGATAAACAGTAGTGCCTCTGACCATTGCATTTCCATGAATAGCATCAATACCTATAATTAGAGGGATTTTTAATCTAGACTTTAATGTAAAATCTTGTAAGTAGTTTACTTCACTGGGCTCAAGAACGTGGAGAAAAGATCCAATTTTTCCATCAATAATTTGTTGCGTGATTTCACTTTCTGACAAGCTATACATTGCAAAGGCATCTTTGTTTAACTTAGATACATCACCAGAAGCTTTTTTGTTCCTCTTTTGTTTTTTTAAATACTCAATTCCAACATATTGACACATTTGCCCTACTTTTTCTTCCAAAGTCATTTGAGACATTAAATTAGCAACTCGGCTGTCAACATCAACGTTGGGGTTTAAATATATTGTTGTGCTGTTTTGTCCAAAAACAGAAGAACATATCAATAGAATTAATAGTTTCAGTTTCATAATTTACTTTAATATTAATTTATTATCAGGTTTAATAATGGCCTCTCTTAATGCGAAATATGCTGGCTTTGGGTTAATATTTTTATCAAATATGAATCTGAATTTGTCGTGATGCCTACCCGTATTTTTATCAATCATTCCCCAAGTATTAAAAGTCACTACTCCATTTTTTCTCTTTGATAATAAAACTTTTAAAATATTTGAATATGCTGCTGCTTGATCTTGGAGTGCCTTTAAATTATTACTTGAATCCATAATTTGGTAATCAATTTCTGTGACATGAAAGTCTAAATCGTGTTGATGCGCCCAATCGATGAGGTTAGCTAAATAAACCAGTTGTTTTTTGTCTAGAGCAAGTGGTTTATTACTTCTCAAATGCGCCTGCCACCCCAAACCATCAACTCTGTAGCCTTTCTTTTTCAGATATAATATGGTCTCCTTTACTTTGTCCCACATTTTAGGTTCCATACCTCCATGCTGGTTAAATACTAAACTCTTGTTGGTAGCGTGTTTATTAGCAATTTGAAATGCTTTTGTGATGTATAATGGCACGTCATTTTTGTCCCTGCCAATTTGTTCCCAAGGGTTTTCCCATTGCTCAACTCCTGGCTTTTCTTCAAACCAAAAGCCTTCTGGAGTAATGGTCTCATTAACCACATCCATCCACTTGACAGATGATTCTTTATTCATACGTTTACAAAGCGCAGTAAAGTACTCCACCATGTTCTTTTCTAATTCTTCTTTAGTTCTACTGTCTGTCTTTGCCCAGTGAGAAGCTTGTGGACTAATAGGGCCATGAATTCGAAGAACTATATTGTTCTTGTCTGCAAAATCTAAATATTCATTTAGAGGTTTCCAATCCCAAACTCCTGGTTTTGGGTGAATACGCCCTTGTTTTGCACAGTTTTCTGGAGTGGAGTAAGTAAATTCTTCAAGGAATAGATCAGAAACTTTAGTATTCAGTTGTCTGTGATTTAAAGTAGCACCAATATATACTTGCTCAGGGTCATAGCCTTTATCAGATATTAAATCCTTAATCCCCTTATCATATAAGACAGGCACAACATCTCGTTTTGGCGATGATTTAACTACAGGAGAAAGGAAAGTCAAAGCTTTAGATTTTAAATCATTATAAACATTATTATAACTAGGTATTCCAATATGATTTTTTGTTTCTAATGGGTCAGTGTTGTAATCAAATAATTCTTCTTGAACAATGTCCTTGCCACTTATTTTTTGACCTATTTTAGATTTGTCTATCCAAAGCGTATAGCGATAAGCAGCGGTTCTAAAACTATATCCCATCTTATTATTTCTTGGGTATTGACTTACAGCAAATTCTTTGACAGATTGTTGTTGTCCCATCATCATTGGCAACAAAGATGTACCGTCCACATTTGAAGGAGGTACTATTTGAGCCATGTCGGTCAGCGTTGGAAAAATATCAACGAACTCTGTAGGAGATATAATTTTTTGAGCAGCCCTTGTTCTTGGGTTATAAATAATCAAAGGTGAGCGTGTTGCCTGTTCAAAATTTGAATGTTTGGTCCACATGCGGTGGTCACCCAAATGAAAACCATGGTCACCCCATATAATAATAACAGTATTGTTCATAAGCCCCTCTTTTTTGAGCTTATTTATGATTTTACCAATTTGAAAATCAATAAATGAAGTGCATGCATAATATCCATGAACTAATTCTCTTTGAAATTCTGTATCAAGATTTAGTTGGCCATTGTTGTCAGTAGTGTAAAATCGATCATCCATAGGATATTTTGATATTTCACCAGGCCCTTTAAATGCTAATCGACCAATATTTGAACCGCGCTGTTGAAATGCAGCGAGCGGAATTCTATCTCTACCATACAGATTCCAGTACTTTTGAGGTGCTGAGAAAGGAAGATGGGGGCGCTTAAAACCAACAGCCAAAAAGAATGGTTTTCCATTATTAGATAAGTTATCGATCATACGCAGTGCTTCAGCTGCAATAGCTCCATCCGGATAAGCTTCATCTGGAGCTGGACTAGATGAAAAAGGTGGCCTAAATATGGTTTTTAGAAAATCACCTACTTTGGAAGGAGGAATATTTTTATTCTTAACTATAGATTTAATTTTTTCCTTTATTTGATGGTTATGATAATAACCAACCATTGGTGGGCCCCAATCCTTGTGGTATTTTAATTGATGTGCTCGTTTGTAAGGTAATGACCACGAAACACCATCAGATTGTTTATCTACTCCTCTTGGATCGAATATCTTTCCAACTCCAGCTGTTGTATAACCATTTATTTTAAAGTGCTGGGGAATAGTAATTACGTCAGGAAGTTTGTCTCTCATTTGAGTTTTTAAGTCATAAACCTGTGTTTTATCTGGTCGTAAACCTGTAAGTAAACTTATGCGTGAGGGACTACAAATTGCTTGTTGGGTATGAGCATTTAAAAAAAGTGTTGATTTTCTTGCCAACATATCCATATTAGGGGTAATGGCATTTGCATCACCAAAACTGCGGATAGTTGGTTTTAGATCATCAACCGCAATAAACACCACATTAAGCTGCTTATTGTTTTGTCCAAAAACAAAGCAATTAAAGGCAATCAGAAAAATATAAAATACATTTCGCATTTGTACTGCTAATTAGTCTGTTTAGCTGAATACTAAATTTTAATAATGTTCCTAGTACAAAAGAGATTATTTTGGGTGATAATTTCTATAAAATATATGCCATTTAATAGAAAGGAAAGGTCATATTGATTTTTTTGCCCATACCAAGACATTAGTTTTTTTCCATTTATATCATAAATGGATGCGACAAGAACAGAAACATCCTTTTCAATATAAAGTATATTGCTAACGGGGTTTGGATAAATTGAAATGGTAGAATTAATCGTATTGTTTAGTGATAGTTCGGAGTCATTAACATTTACAGTTCTAACAACTTCTGTTGCAGCATTA
>MDSV01080669.1_pt1 | contig 21633 bp, 19 predicted proteins | sample 810851 | NCBI WGS metagenome assembly MDSV01 (sample SAMN05326640, study PRJNA326480) | marine metagenome | isolation source: seawater | place: Atlantic Ocean: North East | collected 2012 | reverse complement strand
TGAGTTAGTCAATTTTAAGAGAGGTTTTTTAGAACATTTCAACATAATGATTTAGCTCCCAATCAGACACCTGACTTTGAGATTCAATCCATTCCATTCGTTTTACTCTAATAAACTCATCTATTAGTCGATCGCCAAGCGCCCCTCGTAAGACAGAATTTTCGTCCAGCGCACTTAAGGCCTCAGACAAATTTTGGGGCAGCATATCGATTCCCAATTTGGCCAAAGCATGCTGAGTTTGTCCGTAATGATTAATATTTTGCGGTTCACCTGCTACCAATCGTCTTTCAATCCCGTCGAGACCGGCAGCTATTAAAGCGGCATGCACTAAGTATGGATTACAGCTGCCGTCAGCCAGACGATATTCTAGACGCCCATAAGGGACTCTTATCATAGCCGAACGATTATTATCGCCATAAGAAATATACGCAGGTGACCAGGTCGCGCCTGACATGCTGCTCCCAACAATTAGTCGTTTATAAGAGTTGACTGTGGGAGCGGCAAACGCACAGAGGGCTCGGCCGTGCTCCATTAGTCCGGCAATAAAGTGATAAGCCATCGAGGACAAGCCCATTCCATGTTTATCCGAGTCATCATGAAATATGTTGGTTCCATGTTCATTTGTGATCGAAAGATGAATATGCATTCCATTGCCAGTTTTTTCGCTGAATGGTTTTGGCATAAAGGAGCAAATTAATCCCATCTCGTTTGCAATTTCACTTCCCGCCATTCGAACCATAATATGCCTGTCGCAAGAAGTTAATGCATCGCTAAAGGTATAGTTCACTTCAAATTGACCATTTCCATCCTCGTGGTCTATTTGATAAACGTCAAAGTCAAGTTCTTGAAGTGAGCTTACAAGTTTTTCCAGAAACGCTCTCGAGCGGGAAAGACCTTTATAATCGTAACAGGGTTTGTCAAGTTGATCCGATTCGTCTGCAACAATAATTTTCCCGTCGTTTGTCCTCTTAAGCAAACTAAATTCCGGCTCTAGACCGGTATTGACAGTCCATCCCTTTGCAGAGGTTCTTGAAAGTTGATTGGCCAGCACGTGCCTAGAATCCAGAGCATATGGTTTGTCATTCACGTGACCAACACATGCAATGCGAGCATAACCAGGTTGCCAGGGAACCAACGATAGAGTTCGCAGATCTCCTTTGGCCATAAAGTCGGGGTGATGCGGTTCCATATCTAGTCCCCATACGGCGAATCCGGCAAATCCTGCGCCTGTCTCTACGATATCCATGAGACAATTTGCGGGGACAGATTTTGTTTTCGCCACACCATGAATATCCACAAACTGCGCGAGGATAAACTTGACGTTGTTTTCAGCAATAAACTTTTTCGCCGCCTCAGGAGTCATAGACAATACCTCTTTTAATCAGTTGACTGGATGATCGCTTTAGCGATCGGTTCATTCCTTAACTCACGTTCAAGCATGACAACCGCTTTTTCTCGATGAGCAGATAATTCATTAAGTAATAACTCGACGTCATTACTACACACTGCATCTAAAATCCTTTTATGTTCGAGGTTGATACACTTTTGGTTATTTTGGTCCGTAAAAACTTTGGAACGATAGTAGGTTGGCTCTAATTGATCCCAGATTGAGTGAATCATCCGACTCAACTTTGGCATTCGATTACTATCTATCAACGCAAAGTGAAAGTTCCTATTCTCGCCGCCAAGGGTGGCTAAATCCTGTGTGCTAGATTCCATTAAAGCAATCGCATCTCTCATCTTTTCGATTGCTGATTCTCGCACTGTTGGCATTGAACGACGAACAGCCTCGGTTTCAAGCAGTTCCCGCAGATCGGCAAGCTCTCTGAGATCTTGGCAGTCAAGCTCTGTTACGACATATCCTTTATGGGGCCTATTCAATACCTGTCCCTCGCCCTCAAGAATTCTTAGAGCCTCTCTTACGGGAACTGCGGATACCCCAAAAGATTCCCCGATGATCTCTGGGCGCACTGCTTCCCCCGGGGAAAGCACTCCGGTTAGCAACATTTTTCTTAGCTCCTTAAGGATCGCCTCATGAGCAGTAAGTGGTCTTTCAAATTTTGTGATTCGCATAGTTTGGAAAAAATTAGTAGCAAATAGGTAGATTTTATAGTCAACCTTTGCCTCGGTAAAGTATTCAAGATCATTCGAATCAACGGATCTACAGCTTCCCTACGCTTGCTCATTCTAAAAAGATCATATATGATATATATTGTAACATATATTATCAAGTGATTGATGGTGTGCATTCAGCCGCAGTCAATAACCATAGCCCTAGTAGTTTGGTTTAGCTGCGAAAGCAATGAAAAACTGAAACCCATAGATTGGGCAGACCAATGTGCAGTGGAATGGAACTAAACTATTAGAGGATTAAACTATGACAGAGAGAAATCTGACGGTGTTCTTGACTGGAATCGCGTTTGCAAAAAGATTGATTAAAGCTGTGTTGGCATGCTCACTTGCGGCAAATGGGCTTGTATTCGCGCAGTCTTCTTTGGAAGAAATTGTGGTAACTGCGCAGAAAAGGGAGCAATCATTGCAAGATGTAAATCTTGCTGTGTCTGCCGTTACGGGGCATAGAATGGAGCAACAACAGATTGATACCGCACAGGATTTGCAAGCCGTTGTGCCAGGTCTTTCAGTCGGTAATGATTTTGCATTCCCAAAGATTGTAATTCGGGGAGTGGGAATGAATAGCTCATTTGCTGGAGTTGAGCCGTCCGTTGGAATGCATGTCGATGGCGCAGTAGTGGCTTTGTCATATGCGCATTGGTCGTCATATTTTGATCTTGAACGTGTCGAGGTACTTAGGGGACCTCAGGGAACTTTGTACGGAAAAAACACAACTGGAGGGGCCATAAATCTTATCACTCGTAAGCCTACTGAAGAGTTTGAAGGCTATGCACGGGTGACCGTTGGTGATTATCAGCTGATGAGGCTCGAAGGCGCTGTCAGCGGATCTTTAACGGATGGTGTGAATGGACGGTTTGCGTTCAAAAGCACTGATCGAGAGGGATTCGGCAGAAATATAGTAACCAACAATGACGTTGATGATGCAAATAAACAATCATTCAGGGGATCTTTGCTTTTCGACACTGGTGAGGAATCTGATCTCATTGTTTCCGCGGAGCATCATGTCGAAAATGATGCTGCGGTGGGTCTAAAATATACTGCTATGTTTAGTATGATAGATCCAAGCTATCCCAATGCTCCCGGTTTTGGGGGCTATGCGTCCGGCAAAAGAGACATCTCCTCAGAGTTAGATAATGTAAATGATCGGGAATCCACCTCTCTTACGGCCATATGGAACAATCAGCTGAACGACAATTTAAGGTTGACATCAATTACAAACCACCGAGACACGAACATTCTGCTGGTTCAAGATATTGATTATTCCAGTACCGTTCTTCCGCAGAAACAAACTAATGGTACGAGTAGCAAACAGTTTTCAGAGGAATTGCAACTCCACTTCGATTCGGGACCGATGCGGGGGCTTCTGGCCTTTTATTATTTCGATGAGCAAATGAATAACAATAACAATATTGGATTCAATCTCGCGAAAGATGGAAGAACAACGAATGTGCTTCTCACAGCAGATATTGATATTCAGTCCGCCGCGGTGTTTGGAAATCTTACATATGACGTAAGCGATCAATTTTCTGTCAACATCGGCGGTCGCTGGTCAGAGGAAGAAAGGGATGTGGGCAGTACTTATAATTTATTTTTCCTTGCTAGTCCAACGCGCACCTACTCTGAATCCAAAACAATTTCTGAATTTAAGCCTTCGTTCGGAATAGAATGGAAGCCAGTCGAAGATACGTTGGTCTATGCTTCTTACTCTGAGGGATTTAAAGGTGGTGGTTTCTTGTCAGGCGGTCTAGCGCCTATACTTAGGCCTGAAATGATCGAGAATATAGAGCTGGGTGTAAAAGGAATGTACCTAGATGGTCGTCTGATGTTGAATTTTTCTGCCTTCTCTGCTGAATTAACAGACATGCATTACTCTAGGACAAGACCCACCGCCAATGGCGCTTTCACAACCGTTTATGAGAATGCAGCGGCGGCGGAGTCGGAAGGGTTTGAGCTTGAAGGCACACTTTTAGCAAGCGATCAGCTGCGATTTGATTTTAACGTGTCAGTTTTGGACGCAGTTTTCACTGATTTTCAGTCAGATAACCCGCTGTATTCAGGTATTGAGTTAGTGGATTTGTCGGGCAATCAACTGAGGCAATCGCCAGACTTAAGCTGGTTTCTGCGGTGTGAGTATGAAGTGCCCATGCAGAGCGGCGGCGCGTTGACTTTTGGTGCCGAGGCGTCATTTAAGGATGATCAATTTTTCACTGAGTTTAATGATCCTATTACTAGCCAAGATTCCTACACCATCTACAACATGAATGTGAAATATGTTGCCCCAGGGGAGCAATTCACTATAAATCTGTGGGGCAACAATATTGGCGACGAATATGTTAGGTCGGCTGGATATATGTCCTCGCTCGGTCGATCAGTGGCTAACACCGCATTGCCGCCCTCTACTTGGGGCATTACTTTCGGGTATGATTTTTAAAGATCGGTTTAAAAGTGTGCGGCTGGTGCAGAGTTAGCAGAACACTTGGGTCGCTTTAAACGCAATAAACGCAAGCGATTGATGAATTGTGACCTTCTCTGAGTAGGCGAATGCCATGATTTTGTCTGACAAGAATATGGGTATTACTCATTACTTTGCGGCCACTTAACGGCATGATTGCGCGGCTTGTTAAGGAGGTTGTTGGGCCATCTATGCCCATCAAGCTTTGAAACCACAAGCTAAAAGGTGCCTATGAGGACAAGTATGGACGAAAGAAAGAAAGAAAAATTAGTCGGACGAGAGGTAATTGCCAGAGCATTGTCACTGGCTGCAGTGGACACTGTTTTTACGGTTGCTGGTGGGCATTTCTTGCCTACATATCATGCGTTAGGTCAACTTGGTCAGATTAAGGTGGTTGCGGCGCGTCATGAGCAAGGTGCAGGCTATATGGCTTCTGGTTATGCCCTAGTTACTGGGCGCCCGGGAGTGGTATTTTCGGGAGCTCCCGGACCTGGTGCAACCAACCTCGTTACTGCCGTGGCGAATGCATACGCCGATTCAATACCGCTTTTAGTATTGAGTGCTCAGGTGGATAGGCGTTTTGTTCATAGAAATATTCTGCAATATTGCGACAACGTTTCTTTATTTGAGCCTTTTTGCAAACGCTCAATTCAAGCAGTTTCTGTTGAGGAGGTGCCCAATTTGTTGGCCACGAGTCTCCAGCTTTCAGTTTCTGGGAGACCAGGGCCGGTGCATGTTGCGTTGCCTCAAAATCTTCAAGTTGAGTCGGTTTCACCTCCCGAACATTTGGTTGCAGTGTCTCCAAGGCCCTGCATACCTTCTGAGGTAGATATCGAATCTATCTGTGAAGCGATTGCAAACAGCAAACGACCAGCGATTCTTGCTGGACACGGTGTGCTGAGAGCTGCCGGTTCATCGGCTTTAAAATCCGTTGCAGAGTGTATCGGAGCCCCAGTAGCAACTAGTCGATCCGGCATCGGAGCCATAGAGACAGAGCATCCTTTGAGCGTTGGCATGTTGGGGTTTTATGGTACGGATGCGTCGAGAGAATCAATAGCTCAGGCAGATCTCGTGCTTGTTGTGGGTTGCGCTTTGGGTGAGCAAACCACATTTGGGTGGCGAAAGACCCTTTTCTCCAATGGCGCTAAAGTATTGCAGATTGACGCAGACCCCTCCCAAATTAATCGAACTTATGCCGTTGATAAGGGAATAATTTGTGACGCCGGGACCTTCCTTGCGTCTCTCCTTAAGAGCCTTGGTTCGAAGGAGACTTGGTATGCGAGGCGGCCTATTCGAACCTCTCCGCAAAACAACCCTGACCATGGATTGAGTGCTGCCAGAGTAATGGAAGCAATTAATTTCTTTTCCTCGGACGATACAATTGTGTCGGCAGATATCGGTAATCATCGACTTTGGGTTTGTGAACAATTGGATATCAAACGCCCTGAGGGACTCCTGCAGTCATGTGAGTTTGACGCGATGGGCTTTAGTCTGCCCGCTGCTATAGGTGCTGCTGTGGCGCTTCCCAACGTGAAAGTTCTGACCATATCGGGAGATGGTGGTTTTGTGCACACAATGGGAGAACTTGCCGTCGCGAAGGAGCTAGGACTGCCGTTAGTGGCGATTGTATTTGTCGACGGAGCATTAGGCATTCTGAAACATCAGGCCGAGGAGTTCTACGGAGAGCATCACTTTGTGAAACTTCAGCCCATAAAATTTGAGACTATTGCCGAGGCAATGGGAGTCGAGGCGAAACACATTAACGACACCTCTGATATTGAGGGTGCCATGGGGTGGGCAATGAAATCGCAGGAGCCAGTACTGTTGTCCTTCAGCATCGATCCCGGAGAGGTTTTTCCGCCGCTAAGAACGAAAATTGAACAACGTAAAATAGACCTTTTGGGCAAATAACTTGCTTTCACCTCATCGGAGGGCGGCAGAGAGATGATTATTAGAAAGATACATGTCAGCATAGAAGAGATTCACTTGGAGGCAGGCCTTAAAGTTTCGCCTCCTCTCACCGCAGTTATCGTCGCCATAGTGATAAAGAATCCCTGGGCAGGAGCACCTTTCGAGGAGGACCTGCGTCCTGAAATTCGTTCCTTTGCTCCCAAGTTGGGTGCTTTGCTTGGTGAGCGCATTATCGATGTCCTTGGTGCGCCAGAGAACGTAGAGGCCTATGGTAAAGCTTCAGTCGTTGGAGTCGATGGTGAGATCGAGCATGCTGCGGCAATGGTGCATACCTTGCTCTTTGGTGAGCAAATTAGGCAACATGTGGGGGGCGCAAGTACCCTCGTGTTTTCAAACACTAGGGGTGGGCCGGGGGCTCAAATCACGGTGCCCATGGTCCATAAAGGCGAGTTGTTGACCCGATCTCATTATCTGACGGCCCAAACTGCGATCCCTGACGCGCCTCGCGCTGAAGAAATTGTGGTGGCTGTTGCTGCAGCAACTGGGGGGAGGCCGTTCCCGAGAATTGGAAATCGAGAGATTGATAAAAACGATCTAGCAGCAGCGAAATAAAGCCTGGTATTTTGTTTGGCACATGAACTACCTCTTGTAAATCAGAGGCTGAAAAAAATTAGGCTGCGACGGCAGTGTGCAAAAGGGAAAAATTATGACCAAGCTGTTGACGGATCTCTTCGAGAAAGCTCCTAAAGTTATGTTACTTTTTTTCGCGTTCTATCTAATTTGCAGTTGCTCTTCTGAAGAAATAAAGGAAAGAGCCACTCATAACGGGCAGCTTGATCTTGTTAAGATTGCGGTTTGGGGTCCCCGAATTATAGATTTTATCGACTTGTATGTCGGCGAGGAGCTTGGATACTTTCGTGACGCAGGTATTGAGGTGCAACAACTATCTGCTCAGGGTGCCGGTGATGCAATCAGGAATGTCATAGCGGGAAATGCTCATATCGCCATGTCAGATCCATTTTCGGCCTACTTCGCAATTCAAGGCGGTGCTGAACTTAAGGGTTTTTATTGTCCCTACACGAAGAGTTGGATGAAAATAGTCGTTAATGCGAGAAATGGTATACGAGCGCCAGAGGATCTAAAAGGCAAAACGATTGCTGTCACATCTCAGGCATCAACTAGTAGATATTCTTTGATGCTTTTTCTCGCCGCTCACGGATTGTCAGAGGATGATGTACAGATTGCGGCAGTGGGTCGCGATTTTGCCTCGGCATTGCTCGGGGGATCTGTCGATGCCGCTTCCACATGGGATAGTGTCAATTGGGGAATGTTTAACAAATCAGAAGGTCCACATAGTATGGGTTTTGACATTTGGGAAAACGAGCTTGTGCCTGGCCCAAACGACGTGTATTTCTCTCAGTCTGAATGGCTTGTAAGCCATGGCGCCGTCATCAAGAGATTTGTTAGGGCGATTAATCAGGCAAAATTATGGATCGCCAAAAACCCGAGTGAAGCAGCTAATTTAGGGCCAAAATATGCATTGGGTGGCGATGATTTAGTTCGAAATCGAGCCGTCATAGAGATGCGTATCGCAATGCAAAATCAAGGGCGCGGCGTTGCCACAAACGGGGTAGGGTGGTGCGACGTGCAATCCATGTCACAAGTAGCAGAGTTAGCCGTAAAATTGGGAATCTTGTCGGAAACACTTGATCTGACAAGCTTGATGACAAACGAATTTCTCGGTTCAATATGAGGCGAGATAACGTTCGCTCATCTGAGCATTCAAATGCATCACTCCCTGAAACCGATACTTCCGGAAGTATAGTGGTTGATCATGTTTCCAAGATTTTCTCATCTGAGTCTGGGAATATAGCTGCCCTCGGCGTCACCAATCTTGAAATTCGTTCGGGTGAGTTTGTGTCGATTGTGGGTCCAAGCGGATGTGGAAAGAGCACTTTGCTTCGATGTATAGGAGGCTTTGTTCAGCCTTCTGAAGGGCAGGTAACAATTGGTGCTAGATTGGTTAGTGAACCAAACTCGGCTGTCGGATTCGTATTTCAAAAACCGGAATTATTACCATGGCGGACAGTCGAGGAAAATGTGATGTTACCGTTTGAAATTTCCGGAGATCCAACTCATGAGCAGCACGCGAGTGTGACTGGCATGATCGAAATGGTCGGTCTGACGCAACATAGGCAACACCGCCCATCAGAACTCTCTGGGGGGATGCAGCAGCGAGTCTCGGTTGCTCGAGCGCTGGTCTCGGCGCCGAAAATCTTGCTAATGGATGAACCTTTCGGAGCGCTGGACGCACAAACTCGCGAGTCAATGAATGTCGAGCTTCTTAGAATTTGGGAAGAGTCTCAGACAACCATCGTTTTCGTGACGCATGATATTGGTGAAGCTCTATTTCTGTCAGATCGAATTATAATCATGTCAGCACGACCTGGAACTATACTGGACATTGTGAATGTAAAAATACCGCGTCCTAGAACGTTTGGTTCAGTGGAAAACGACGGCAGATTTTGGAAAATGCGTCAATCAATTCGTGATGCACTAAATCACTAAATTTAAGGCAGTAAAAGGATTTAAAACCGGCCTGATGAACAATATTGGTACTAAAAAACAAATGCGTCAAGACAGCTCGACCCTTTTATCGGAACGATGGTTGGGAACTATCTTGGTAGGTGTAATTGCACTCGCCTTGATAATTCTATGGAAGATTGCAGCATCCAAGACGTCTGCTCTTATATTGCCTGCACCTGAAGCTGTTGTGATTCGTTTGTTCAATTTCGTTTCAACTGGGCGTGCCTGGCCCCACATATGGATCACCACTCAGGAAATTCTAGCTGGTTTTACTTTAGGCTCAATTCTGGGGATAGGTTTTGGTACATTGACCGCTGAATTCAGTTTGGCACGACGGATTATTATGCCTTATGTCATCTTTAGTCAGGCTCTTCCCAAATTCGCTCTAGCTCCGATTCTTGTAATATGGTTTGGCTTTGGAATGGGCCCCAAAATTATAATAGCTGCATTGATCGCGTTTTTCCCCTTGATGGAAAACACTTATCTTGGGCTGACCTCAACACCGCAAGGGCAATTGGAGGTTTTTCGCGCATTCCGCGCATCGAGATGGACAACCCTTATCAAACTGCGAATTCCTCATGCCGTTCCGGCTATCTTCAGTGGTATCAGAGTGGCACTTATGCTTAGCTTAGTTGGAGCTGTAGTTGCCGAATATGTTGGCGCTAACAAGGGTTTGGGAGCCCTTATAATTGTTTCTCAAGGAACGCTGGATACCGAGTTGATGTTTGTTGCCTTTGTGCTGTTGACAGCATTAGGGTTTATCATCGACACGTTTCATGGCCACATCTATAGGCTTGTGCTTCGCCGCATGTATGGAAGAACCTCTCAAGATTTGGAGGCCCCGGGAGGCAATGTCTCGGTTTAAGCCATTTCGAACGGGTGTGAGTTGAGCCATGTCGAATTTTTATTTTTATTTTTAAGGGTTTTGTAGATTATGAACGGAAAGCAAATGAGTTTGGGCTGGCGGATACCGTCTTACGCTCGAAGTGAGGCTTCGGCGCGAGCGCTCCTTCCTTACAGTGCTCGTGTTGAGGAACTGGGTTTTGACGGTATTTGGGTTATAGATCACATGCTCGTAGCCCCAAATGTGTATTCTACTGCTTGGCATGATCCTCTGATTACTTTGGCTGCAGTGGCGGGTGTTACAGAGAAAATCGTGCTAGGAACATCGATTTTGTGCGCTCCAATGCGTCATCCAGTGATGACGGCGAAAGAAGTGGCAAGTCTAAATCATTATGCAGGGGGCGACAGAGTAATTTTGGGCGTGGGAACCGGGCACGATGAAAAAGAACTAGAGGCTGTGGGAACCTTTAAGCGAGAGCGGGGCAAGAGAACAGATGAAATGCTTGATATCGTTTCCCTTTTGTTAAGCGAAAATGATGTCTATTATGAGGGTAAATACTACAACGTCAACGGGATTAGCTTACATCCGAGACCTGAGAAGCCAATACCCATTTGGATTGGAGGCGGTTCCCAGGTTCATATGGCTCATAACTTCGACCTTCCGAACATGGCTCCAGCCGTTTTAGCCAGAATCAAACGCCATAGTGGTTGGATATGCCGATCCAGTGGAACTGATCGAGATATTCTGAAAAAGGATATCAATACGGTGACAAGCCATTTATCAAAGGAAAGAGATATGGGTGAGTTTACCGTATCTCATGCACAATGGATTCATATTGTTGATTCAAGTAATCGTGAGCAAGTTATTCGAGAGCAGCTCTCGGCGTACAGGGAAGTTATGGACGACGAGCGCTCCGACGAAGCGCTCCAACTCTCCTATCTATTTGGCACTGTCGATGAACTTATCGAGCGTATCCAGTCGATCAGAGACTATGGCGTACAACATCTCATGTTTAATCCTCTGGTGGAGGACGTTAAGCAGGTCGAATTATTCGCAAAACACATAATGCCGAACATTTAGACGGAAGAATGTATATGTTTTTCAGGTCAGAAAAACATTGAATTTGGGAGGATAAAAGCCATGAAAATGGTTCTGAAAAATATCGGTAAGACCTTGTCAGGCCAATTGGATAACCCCACCCTCGACGTGGATACAATCGTCATCGATGATGGCCTAATTAGCTCGTTTGATGCGAAAGACGCGGATAAGCCAGATCAAGTGATTGACTGTAAGGGGATGACGGTGGGACCCGGGCTCGTGGATACACACATTCATCCTACCATGGGCGATTATGGTACCAAACAGCAAGCGGTGGGGTACCTGCAGCAAATGGTTCATGGTGCAGTAACACGCGTGATGTCTGCTGGAGAGGTTCATGTGCCAGGACGCACCGACGCGGACTCGGCTTTTGCAATAGCCCATGCGGCGCATTGTTCGTACTCAAAATATCGTCCGCTTGGCATGAAAGTGCATGGTGGAGCAATGCTGCTAGAAAAAGATACTCAGATAAGTCACATTGACAAAGCTTACGATGCAGGTATGAGAATTATTGGTGAGGTGGGTATCGGCTCGCTAAAAGACCCGATCCGATCTGGAGAGTTGTCGAGGTATGCTCGAAGCTTAGGTATGACTGTGCATATGCATTGTGGCTGCACTTCTGACAGGGGGCCAGGTGGCGATGATCATCCGCACTTCGGTGCTGATGATGTGATAGCAGTTTGCCCGACTATAGCCTCCCATACGAATACTTTTGCGTCTCTATCCGATGAAGATATTGATATTTTATGCGCCGATACCGCCACCCCTTTTCTTGAAATAGTTCAGGCAGGAGGAGTAAAAAAAATGTTGCGCGTGGTTGAAAGGCTGACTGAATCAGATTCGTTGCATCGACTATTGATAGGAACAGATACCCCGACTGGATATGGAATCACTTCGCTTGGAATACTCAAAACTATTGGTGACATTTGTTCCTTGGGCGGCGTATCTCCAGAGGTTGGTTGGGCCATTGCATCGGGGCAGGGGGCAAAGGCCTTCGGTGTAAATGGGAATCAAATTTTCGTTGGAGCCGAGGCTGACCTTGTGGTCCTTGATGCTTCTCTGGGATCCTGCGAAGACGATGCTATGGATGCATTGGCCGCCGGAGAATTTCCGGGGGTGGCAGTCGTAATCACTGACGGTAGAATCCGTATCAATGGTTCAATGTGTACCCTGCGTGCGAGAAGAATCATAAGTTTAGAGGATTGTCGCTATACCACCAAACACAATATTTCAGAGGAGTGAAATTGTAAAATGAAAGTTGGCTTGTCATTGGGGATTAGTCCCAGAGAACCTATTAAACATGCTGTCGAGGTGGTATGTAATGCAGAAAAACTTGATTTTGATGCTGCCTATATAACCGATGTGCAGCTATCCATGAAAGATTCTGGCGCCGCGATGACATTAGCCGCTGTGAAAACAGATAAAATAAAAATTGGATCTGGAGTCACCAATCCCATTACACGTCACCCGTCTGTTCTTGCTTGTCAGTTTTCTGGGTTACAGGAGCTTAGCAATGGTCGAGGTATTATGGGCATAGGGACCGGCTGGACAGGTGTCTATTCGATTGGATTAAAACCTTCAAACATAAAGTATTTGGAGGATTCGATTCGAGATATCAAGACACTGTGTGATGGTGGTGAAGTCGAAGGGATGGACGGAAAGACGTACCGCCTGACAATAGCAAATGGCAGATTTCCAATCTTTGTGGGTGCAAATCAACCTCGCATCCTAAAAATGTGCGGGCGTGTTGCGGATGGCGTTATTCTAATGGGTGGAGCGAACCTAGAATTCACCCAATGGCAGATGGATTTGGTGAAAGAAGGAGCAATGGAAGTTGGCAGAGACGTCAATGATATCGAATTTCATTTATGGGCTGCAATTGGCATAAATAAAAGCCTCGCGCAAAGCAGAGATGATGTGAGTCACTGGGCTGCGTCGCAGGCCGAAACATTTTCAAAATGGAGAGTTTTACCTGATTTTTTAACCCGTTTCAAACATGATTTTGATACCGTTAGCGAAAGCTATGATAGGAGCAAACATCTATCATCTCAGGCAGGCCATAAGAGGCTTATTTCTGATGAGTTTATCGATTGGGTCGCTCTAACTGGTGATGGAGATGGCTGCCTTAATCAAATAAAAGGTTTGGCAAAACTTGGTTTGGACGGCATAACGCTATCTTTTAGAGCTGGAGCGGGAGGGCGTCAGGCGCGAATGGAGGAAATTCATAGTCAGATAATATCCAAACTTTAGTATCAAGGTGAGTGCATGGTTATGGTCTGTGTTCCTTTAGCAGTGTTTCGTAAAGTCAAACGTCTTTAAACATTTTTTTTATATTTGGACAATGAATGAAAGGCGCTGAAAATATCGGTTGGAAGCTATGCGTGATTGCATTCTTGTCGTTATCGACACTTGCATTTTCTCCCCTTGTAATCGAGCCAAGAAAATTAACGCCAACTCTTTTTGGTCTTCCTTACACCTTATGGTCGGGCATTTTGGTAGCCGTTGCCCTTCTATTTGTGACGTTTGTTGCTACAAGGCTGCCTTGCCAGCAAAATTTTGATACGGAGCCAAATGACCAATGACAGGCTGGCTGATTTTGTTGGGGGCCCTTTACCTGGCACTGCTTGTTTTTGCTACGATAAGGGCGAGAGAGAATAACAAGACGGCAAGTGATTACATTTTTGCGGGATCGAACGTAGGTCTGACTCTTGGGTTCCTTACCTATGCCGCTTCTTTATTTAGCACGTTCACGCTTCTCGGGATGCCGGATTTTTTCCGAAATCATGGAATCGGATCTTGGATATTTCTCGCCGTTTCTGACGCTGGAATGACGTTTGTTATAGTCTGGTTTGGGTTACATTTACGCCGACGAGCAGCTAAATTTGGTTTTAAAGGGGTGGCGGGCCTCTTAACAGATTGTTATCAAAGTCGGTGGGCAGGATACCTATATTTTTTCGGTATTTTCATCTTTTTGGTCCCATATGTGGCTGTTCAGATTCGAGGGGTCGGAATCTTCTTGGATGCAATTTTTCCAAATATCCTGCCCACTTGGACCTGGATATGTATAATTGTGTTGGGCATGCTGACCTACAGTGAATTGGGTGGCCTAAAGGCGATTATTTACAGCGATGCCATGCAAGGCACTGTTCTTTTTGTTGTTACCTCGGTTATCGCATACAACTGCCTCAAAAATCTCGGCGGAGTGCAGTCGATATTTGAGCAAGTTGCAAATACAAATATTGAGTTACTCTCCGTGCCGGGGCCAGAAGGATTGTTTACATTCCAATTTTTACTCGCCTCTTTTTTGGTGATTCTAATGGTTCCGGTTACCCAACCGCAATTGACAACGCGCTTGGTCATAATCCGTGACCTTAAAACTTTGAATCAAATGGCTTTGGCTGTTGGAATTTTTGCCCTATTGCTCATTCTGATGATCATTCCCATAGGTCTGTATGGTGCTGTGTTATATGCAGAGGCGCCAGTTATGGAATACTTAAGGCAAACTATAATAGTCGACCAGCCGCCAATCATTGCCGCAGCCGCAGTTATAGGGTTGATTGCTGCAGCAATGTCCACGGCAGATTCTCAATTATTTGCGCTAGGCACAGAATTGAAATCTTTGTTATCGGGTGACGACGAAAAATTAATGCTTGTTACAAAATTTGCGATTCTATGCTTTGCATTTGCGAGCTTTTGGGTTGCCGTATTGAGCGACAATCAACTAGTGCTTCTTGCTAGAGTAAGCTTTGCTGGGACAGCCATGTTAGCACCATTCGTTATTTTGGGAATAGTAATGGATTACCCTCAAGGAAAGGCAATTATTTTTGCTACAGGCGTCGGGTTATTCCTTTTCCTAGGATCACTGATTGGTTTTGTAAGTCCTACTATCGCGTTAGTTAGGTTGGATTTATTCTTGCTAGTCGTTTTGAGTATTGTTGCTATGGCTTCAGCGGTCTTCAATTATTTTGCTCAGATCACACACGATTCATAAATAGGCACTTTCGCTCCAAAAAAGGTAGAGCGTGCGCAGGAGTAAATAGCGAACATGTTTTGGTTATACACTTGCAACAAGCTTGACTCACATAAATAATCAGTTTTGAAAGGTCACTAAATATTGGATAATCGAGCAAATCTGCATCGATGGTATCGACAGGAGGGTTGGTGGACCGGCCAACGCCTTGAGAATCGTTATGAGAAAACAGTGATTGATTATCCTGATCATCTTGCGGTAGTGGATAATAAAGAAATTCGTTTGACTCACCAACAGCTATGGGATTTGTCTGGCGAGCTTGCAAAAATGCTTCAGCAGAGTGGCATTGAAATTGGGGACCGAGTTATCATGCTTCTCCCTAATTGGGCAAGTTGGCAAGTCGTGTTTTTAGCTTTGCTGCGAGTGCAAGCCGTTCCCGCGCCGATTCCGGTAACCACAGACATTAAAACTCTAGGGTATGCTATTGAGCTAACTCAAAGCGTATTGGTGATAGTTGGCGCTTCGGATTTTGATCGGAACCTACGCCAGCTTGCAATTGCTGCAGTTGATTTATGTTCTGAATCACCTGCTGTGCTTGCCGTGAGTCGAGAGGGAGATTTTGTTTGGGAGCCGAAGCCGTTCTTGCCTAAAAAGAGTTCGGTGAAAATACCGATGCTAGATCAAGTCATGTTCACCTCAAGCACTACCGGAAAACCAAAAGCGGTTATGCATTCGTCTGATTCTTTGGGTGCTTTGAATCAGACTTTTTCGGATCGATTCTCTCTGCACAAAGGCAAGTCCATTTTTATGGCATCTCCGCTCGGGCACAGTGTAGGTGCTTATCATGGTGCCCGTTTGGCTCTATTCACAGGCGCTCCGTTAGTGATCATGGATCGATGGGAACCCGCTGAAGCGATTGATCTTATCAACAGCTATGGTTGCGCTTTCACCGCAGCAGCAACCCCTTTTCTTAAAGACTTAATAGACTTGGCGATGCTTCAGGGTGATCCAAAATTGTTAAGTATGGAAACATTTTTGTGTGGCGGAGCACCCGTGCCACCGATTCTTTTAAATCAGGCTTTGCAATGGTTGCCGAAGACCTTTGTTACCAATCTTTGGGGTATGACTGAGGGTGGTCTGGTGACATGTAAGCTCGATTGTCCGACGAAAAAACTCGTGTCGAGGGCTGGAGTTGGGTTGCCGGGTCTCGAGTTGCAAATTCGGTCAACAAATGGCGAGATTTTGCAATCGGAAGAGGAGGGTGAACTTTTGATGCGCGGGCCGGGCGTTTTTTTTGGATATATGGGTCAGGATGAATTATATAATTCTTTAATCACAGAGGACTTCTTCTTTAAAACTGAAGATCTGGGTTTATTGGATAAGGATGGTTATCTGCAGATTACCGGTCGGTTGAAAGATTTGATTATTAGGGGAGGCGTAAATGTCTCTCCAATTCCGATAGAGGATGCGATTTCAAAGCACCCAGATATCAAAAATGTGGCTGTCGTAGGTTATCCGGATGATAGGTTGGGCGAGAGAATTTGCGCGGTAGTACTTCCTTATGAGCGCAAACCCTCACTAGAAGAGTTGATTGATTTTGTCACAAGCGAAGGCATACCAACGCGCTCTTGTCCCGAGATGGTTCGTTTTGTCAATCGTATGCCAATGACAGCAGGCGGAAAAGTCAGAAAAGCGGACTTGCGGGCAGCTTTTGGAAGCCATCCTTCTTAATGACCTTAAATTAAAGACTAAAGGATTTTTACAGATGAATATAACGATCGGAGATATAGATGTCACTTACACAGAAAAAGGAGCTGGCGAGCCGGTTGTGCTAGTACATGGTCTTGCCGAAGACTCCAAAAGTTTCGAAAATATTCAGGCAAAATTGTCGGGCTTTAGGACATATGCCTATGATATCAGAGGGCACGGAAAAACAACATTGGGTGACGCAAACGGAAGCCTTGAGCAACTTGGTCAGGATTTGATTGGTTTTTTAGACCATGTTTCAGGTCCTGCCAAATGCGTGGGCTACTCATTGGGCGGAACGATCGTTTTAAGCGCAGTGCTTCAGCGACCAGAGTTAGTTAAGAGAGCGACCATAGTTGCAACGTCTGCAGTTGTGGGGCGAGCAGCGGCCGAGTTCTTTGATCAGCGCATAAACCTTATCAAAGCTGATAAAGCCGCATTTGATAAAGCATTAACTGAAGATACCAAAGCGCAAATTTGTGGGAGCGATTTGGACATTTTAGAGATCGTAACTCGTCGAATTAAAGCTGTAGGTTCCGGCGGTGGATACATCAATGCCGCGCGAGCCATGATTGGCGTTCGTGAAAAGCCTCTAACGCCACGCTTGTCCGAAATCAAATGTCCTGTAGACATAATTGGAGCTGATAAGGATTCTTTTTGTCCCCGCAAAGCTGCTGACATCATGCTGGAAGGGTTGACTGATGGAACTTATAGAGAAATAGAGGATTGCGGGCACTTAATTAGTATTGATCAGCCGGTTGCTTATTCAGATCAGTTATCTGATTGTCTCGGTTAGCAAGTTTATAAAACTTTTGGTGCTGTATTCGAATCGATGGAGTATGTTGTTATGACAAGCAAAAAAAAAGTGGCGCTCGTGACGGCGGCAGCGGGAGCAGGAATAGGAGCTGCCACTGCGCGTCAGCTGGCGTTCGATGGTTTTGACGTGGTGATAACAGATGCGCATGAAAAACGTTGCGTGGAGTTTGGTCAAAAACTAACTCGAGAGTTTGACTGTGAATTCTTGACTCTTACTTTGGATGTTACTGATTGGGATCAAGTGCAGAAGGTGATGAATCGTGTGAAAAACGAGAAAGGAAGACTAGATATCCTCGTAAATAATGCTGGATGGAGTAGGATCGAACCTGTTGCCGAGATGGCTAGAGAAACTTGGTTAAAATGCATAGATGTGGATTTGAATGGCACATTTAATTGCATGCGCCATGCGTTGCCAATAATGCAGGAAAATCGGTCGGGAGCGATTATCAACATATCGTCAATTGCCGCATGGGAAACAAACAGGGAACATGGTGCCGCATACTCTGCTGCTAAATCCGCAATCCATGCTCTGACCCGCGTCACCGCTGCGGAAAACGGGAAACACGGTATCAGAGTAAATGCGGTGGCTCCCGGTTTAATCTACAACGATTTTCTTCGAAAAATTTATCCCCCAGACTTTTTTGAGGGTTACATTGAAAACAAATCATTATTAAACAGAGTTGGTGAGCCACAAGATATTGCAAACATTGTGTCTTTCCTGGTTAGTGATAAAGCGGGGTATGTGACTGGTGAAGTTTACGGTGTAAGCGGAGGAGTGTGTCCCGGTGGATAGCGCTGACAAGAAGACATGTCTGTCGCCCTTGTTCTGGTCCCTCGAGAGACTGAGAGCAGCTTATCGTGAGCGAGAATTGTCTCCCGTTGAGGTAATTGAGGAGGCACTCGCTAGAATTAGCGTTATCAATCCGAAGCTTAATGCATATATTGGAAGACTTGATGAACTCGCAAGATCACAAGCATTGGCTGCGGAGAAAGCATGGGAGAAAGGAACTGCCAAATTGCTCACTGGCATACCTATCTCAATTAAAGATACCTTTCACATTCAAGATCAGCTGGCGAGTTATGGATCTTTGGTATACCAAAATAATTTGGTTTCGCGAGATTCTGGTGTAGTGCGGCGATTGCGTGACGCAGGAGCGGTTTTCATCGGAAGGACGAACACTTCGGAATTTGCGCAATCCGCAACAACAGAAAACCGATTTTTTGATGATGCCCATAACCCTTGGGATCCAGTTAAGACAGCCGGTGGGTCCAGTGGTGGAGCCGCCGCCTCCGTTTCAGCTGGGTTGTGCAGTATCGCCATAGGGGCTGATGGAGGAGGTTCAATTAGAATTCCAGCGTCTTTTACGGGCCTTTTTGGAGTTAAACCCACGTTTGGGTTGTGTAAAGATGAGGGCGGTCTCGTTGCTATGGAACAGTTTATCTCCCCGGGGCCAATAGCTCGCTGCGTGGCGGACGCTAGAGACATTTGCGGTGTGCTTGCCGACAAGAGATACATTAGAGGGAGGATAAAAAAGACACTAAGGCTAGCTTTTTCTGCAAGGCCATCAAATTGCCCTCATGATTCTAAACTAGTTGAAGTTTTTGAGAGTGCAGTTGCAAAGCTATCTAACCTCGGACACCAAGTTGTAGGACAAGATATCCCTCTAGATGGTTGGCAAGATGCATTTGGGCCGCTGGTTTTGAATACGGAATGGCGAGAGCGTTCTCACCTGCTCGAAAAGCACTCAAATCAATTGACTGCATATGAAAGACGATCATTGGAGGCAGCTAGGAAACTAACCCATTCTCAAATTAAGTCTGCTTTTCTGGCTCAAAAAAATTACTCAGTAAAAATACAAAAACTATTTGGAAAACTTGACTTCCTCTTAATGCCGACAACGGCGGTGACAGCTTTTGACGTTGGACATCGGCCTAAGATGATTGACGGAGAGTCAGTGCGGTGGCTTTGGGGAGGATTCCCATGCACTGCTCCCTTTAATGTTTCGGGGAACCCAGCGGTTACTATTCCATGTGGTTTCGTCAATTCAATGCCGGTTGGTATGCAGATCATCGGTCCAAAATATAGTGAGGAAATGCTGATGAATTTATCTCAAGACATAGAAGAAATCCTTGAGATAGATCTTCTAGATGTCGCCAAGCGTTGGTCTTTTGATATCTAATTTGGTGCGAGAATTCTTATGTCACAATCGATCATGATAAACAAAAAGGAAAACATTGTTAGCTTGGTATTTAATCGAGCGGATAAACGAAATGCGCTATCTATTTCCATGCTAAGTGACTTTTGCGCATTGTTGTCTGAGCATGTCGAGGATGACACCTCGGCATTGGTAATATCTGGTGCTGGAGGGTATTTCAGCGCAGGAGCAGATCTAAACGATCTTAAAGGTGATAAGAGCGATATAGCCATGGATGATGCTATTGCCGCGGCGGTTGCCGCGCTGGAAAGATCGTCTGTTCCGGTTTTAGCTGCCATAGATGGCCCTTGCATGGGAGCTGCCGTGGATCTCTGCCTATCATGCGACCTTCGGCTTGCTTCGAAAAATTCGTTCCTTCAAGTCCCGGCTACAAAATTAGGCATACTTTACAACCCTGCTGCTGTCTTGCGAATCTCTCGACGACTGAGGTCTGATGTAGCGTTTCGACTGCTGGTGCTAGGAGAAAAGTTTAATGCACCAAGTGCTCTTGAATGTGGTCTTGTTTCTTATGTTGTAACTGAGCCGAGCGTGCTCGATAGTGCTCATGATCTTGCCAAAACATTTTCCTCAAACGATCTTGATGCTGTTAAAGCGACCAAGGGTATGCTGAAACATTTAGAGACTGAAGAATTTGATCTAGCATATTGGAATGACGCTCGGGATATTTTAATGAGTTCCCCATTTAGAAGAAAAACATTGGAATATCGCAAAAAAAGAACATCGTAAAAAATCTGGAAAAAAATGCCCATAGAAAAGGGGGAGATCGTTAGATGGAACTTAAAAATTTAGAGGGCTTTAAACTTGGAAATAAAAAATTAAGTTATTCTGACAAAGAGGTGATTTTATATGCTTTGTCGGTTGGCGCAAAAGCGGATGATTTGAACTTAATCTTTGAGAGGGAATTAGTGGTAATTCCAACCTATGCTTGTGCATTGGGTCTTTGGGGTGTTGAGTCAGCGGGAGATCTCGGCATTTATGATCGAAACAAGTCTTTGCATGCATCACAGAAACTGATTATGCATGAAAAAATGCCGATCGAATGCTCGTTCTGGTCGTCGGCAAAAATTTTGAAAGTGTTTGATAAGGGGAAAGCTGCTTTAGTAGACATTGAAGTAAAGTCTGAGTTTTTTACTGCCATTTATTCTGTGTTTCTTCCGGGTATGGGCGGTTGGGGCGGTGATAGAGGTTTGTCATCACATGTAAATCGACCAATTGACTCTAAAAGTTGGTCGCTAAATGCGGAGACTAACGAAAACCAAGCTGCTCTCTACCGGCTGACTGGTGATCGTCACCCGATCCACATTGACACCAAGATCGCCAAGGCAAATGGGTTTGACCGACCGATATTACACGGATTATGTACGATGGGTATTGTACTAAAAGAAATTTGCTCACAACTAGATTTATCTCCGTCTGGCATGCTCCAGATGCAATGTAAATTATCAGCCCCTGTCTTTCCCGGAGATAGCATTCGGATAGTTTGTGTCGAAGAAGCTTCAGGGCGCATACGCTTTGATTCTTATGTTAGGGACAGTTTGGTTTTGAAAGATGGATTGGTGTTCTTTGGCATCGGCCAAAGCTAGTATTTATTGACCTAAAAAAATTACTTTTAATTATCGAAAATTCAATGTTGCATGAGCTGCTAGTCGCAATAATTGCGAGATGTTATCAAAAAGATTTACTAGGGTTAAGTTTTTAGCGCTTTAATCTAGAATGCTTTTTGGCCATCCAATTCATAAAAGCCTGATTGGCCCTAGATAACGGTCGATTTTTTCGGCTGGCAAGGGCCATGCTGATGTCTATCCGGGGAGAGAAATCAATACCTCTTATGCCAGGTTCGTGAATGGACATCATTTTTAAT